>Ga0207976_100048_pt1 | contig 172422 bp, 162 predicted proteins | sample LakWasMe94_HOW11_2_FD_183916 | JGI IMG/M metagenome (GOLD analysis project Ga0207976, IMG submission 183916) | Freshwater sediment methanotrophic microbial communities from Lake Washington under simulated oxygen tension - Sediment Metagenome... | ecosystem: Environmental > Aquatic > Freshwater...
GGGGAGCCTATCTACGAACAAGCTCAGAGCTTAAGGCCGGATCGGCTTCCCCAGAAAATCACTTATCACTATAAACTTTTTTGTGTCACATAATCCTGTGCTTTAGAGATGTATTTAATATACAAGGCCGGAATAAGGCCGCCCAAGCGTAGCGCGAGGTGGCGTTTCCGGCTTGCCGCACAGTTTCGCCGGAAACACCCGCCCTTGCTTACGCCGGGCGGGCTTATTCCGGCCTACGTCCGAGGCGGTTATTCCAGCGGCTATGGCGAAATGACGATCTTGAGCAGACTTGTGTATGACGACGAGCGCAGCGCGTGGGAACGAGGCAACTAGAAGTTGCGGTTTTTAAATTCAACGGCCAGCTAAGTTCATTTCGCATGAGCCTACTCTATGAACGCTTCCACCAAAACTTTCGGGTTTTCAGCATCCGAAAATCGCGAAGCGATAGTTTCAATTTCGGCCAGCTGACTCATTGCGCTGGAGCAGGTGTATCCATACTTTTGGCGAACCCGCTCGCTGGCGATTTGCAGGGCTGCCCGGCTACGGGCGAGAAAATCCTCCAGTTCGTAGCTTTCGCCCGGATTGAAAAAATCCTTGATCACCTGCGATGGCGAATAACAAAGGGTGGCGGATTGGTCCGGCCAACGGACGCGAAAACGCATTTCAGGCATGGGTAAGTCCTCTTCGATGAGTGGAATGGAGGGGCATGGCTAAACCTCCGGTTTGAGTGCTATGCCGCAGCCGGTCAATGGGCTGGCGTGCAAATCCCAGAGCAGTTCCTCGCTGTCGGCATCGGCAAGGCGCAGGCGACCGGAAGCATCGGTTTCGCCGATCACCGCGCAGGCAATGCTGCGCCGCGAGAAGCGTTCAATAATGGCTTCGGTATGTTCGTCTTCCACGCTCAGCAGAAAACCGTAACTGGGAAAACAGCAAAGCCAACGCTCCAATGGGATGCCGGGCGGGCAGGGTATGGAAGCGACGTTGATCGTACCGCCCAAGCCGGAACACTCCAGCAGCATCAGTACTGTGCCGATCATGCCTGCCATGCTGATGTCTTTTGCCGCGGCGCACAGCCCGGTTTCGGCGAGTTGCGGCAATAGTTCCAGATCATCCCGCAATCTTTCGGGCGGTGAACCGGTGCTGGCATCCCACCAGGCGTAAGGTTCGCGAAAATGTCCGCGCAAATCGACCGCCGCCAGCAGCTTTTGCCCGGCTTTTGCTTCGAAGCTGCTGAGCCGTCTGTTGGCGCGGCCGAGAATCGCCACCGACAATTGCGAACGGTCGTTGCGAAGGTTGCTGTGTCCGCCGACAATAGGCACGCGATAAATCTCGGAGGCGGCAGCCATGCCTTCCAGCACCGGCCGGGCTTTTTGTTCGCCGTCGCTCCAGATTGCATCGACCACGGCAATTGGACGGCCGCCCATCGCGTAAATGTCGCTGACGTTGACCATCACGCCGCAGTACCCGGCAAACCAGGGTTGGCTGTCGACAAACTCGTTCAGGAAACCTTCCGTCGCCAACAATAAAAAACCGTCCTGATCGGGTATGGCGGCGCAATCGTCACCCAGAGAAATTTCGTTTTCATGAAACGGCATTCGCTTGAGCATGTCCGCTACGATGGCGATGTCGCGCTTGTGCGCCAGGCCGATGCTTTGTTTTATGTGTTGAGTCAGTCGGCTTAAATCGCTCATGCGGCAATCCTGCCGGTAGCAACAAAACCGGTCGCGCCATCGGCATAGGCCGGATAGAAACCCAGATCGGCCTGCATCAGGTGATGCGGCCGACCGTGCAGTTCAATTTCCTGTAGCGAACGCCAGTGCAGACGGCGAAACAACGGTACATTGCGGCTTTGCACTTGTGCCAGAAAAGTGTGGCAGTCTTGGGCATGGGCGGTGGTGACCGCCAGACGGATCAGCGCCGCGCCCAGGTTGCCCTGTTTGCGGTAGTCGGCCGCCACCGCCAGCCGCGAGCCCCACCAGATTCCCGGTTCGGCCTGGTGAATGCGGACGGTTCCGACCACTTCATCGGGCAGCCCGCCGACGCAGGCGATAGCGACAATGGGGGTGGCGATCCGGTCGATGTCATCACGGTCATCGCCTTGAAAAACGCCTTGTTCCTCGCAAAACACCGCCTGCCGCAAGCGCAGCATTTGCTCGCGTTCCCAGTCCTGGGTTACCCATTTGACCAAGTACTCGTTGGGGACAAAATGGTTGATGGATTCGTTCAGCATGTCAGACCTCGTAACTGGAAAGGGCCGAGCAAGCGCCGCATTTGGCGCAGCCCGCTGTCATATCGGCGGAGCGTAGCCCTGCTTGTTTCAGCATAGCGCCCAGCGGTTGCAGAATGTCCTGCATGAAACGCGGATCGGGCGACGGATGATCGGCCAGAGGCGTCCCGGTGATCGGTATGAAAGGCACCACGAACGGATAAACGCCTTTGTCTATCAGCTGTTTGGAAACGGACAGGATCGCCTCCACGGTATCGCCAAGTCCTGCCAGTATGTAAGTGCTGACTTCGCCCCGGCCGAACACCGCGACGGCCGCATCGAAAGCGTCCATGTAACGTTCCAGCGGCACACCGGCCTTGCCGGGCATGATGCGGTTACGGATTGCCGGGGTGACGGCTTCCAGGTGCATGCCCAGGCTGTCGATGCCTGCGTCTTTCATACGTTTAAACCAAATATCATCGTCCGGCGGTTCGCATTGCCCTTGAATCGGCAAGTCAACGGCGGCTTTTACCGCAATAGCGCTTTCGCATAGAATCGCGGCGCCGCGATCGGTCAGGTTGGGCGTGCCGGTGGTGATTACCATGTGTTTGACGCCGTCCAGTTCTACTGCGGCGCGGGCGACTTCGGCCAATTGCTCCGGCGTTTTGCGAAGAATGGTTCGACCTGCGTCCAACGATTGGCCGATTGCGCAAAACTGGCAGGATTTTTTGCGGTTGCTGTAACGGATGCAGGATTGCAACACCGTGGTGGCCAGCACATCCGCCGCATGCAAGGTCGCGATATGGGAGTAGGGCACGCCGTCAGCAGTTTGAAATCCGTAAAAACGCGGCTGGCGAGGGAATGCGATGGAAGCTATGTTTTTGCCATTAAGACGAATAACGCTGTCCCCTTGAGCATTCGGGTGGTCGGCGACGAACGGCGAGTTGATCGCGCCGGCGGTGGCGATCGGCACCATGATGGTCTTGCCGCCTAAAGTAACGGCTTTGTGGTCGGAAGGACCGGCACCGCCGCGACGGACGCCAATGCCGGATTCGGCGTCCTCCAGCCGCAATCCCAACGATTGCAGTTCGGTGATCAGCTGTGACGAAATGGCTTCGGCTTTATTCATGGCTGGGTTGCTCGCTGCTGTGGGTGGGCGGAAAAGACAGTTCGGCAGTCGACTCATCGCTGAACATCGGTGCAGTCGGCCTGTCATTTATCCTCAGGCTTAACAGTTCGGGACGGGCGTAATGGCCGACCGAGTCCATCATGCGTTTGCGTTTGGTGATCAGCGACATATCCAGGTCGGCGATGACCATGCCTTCGCCGGAGCGCAAGGGTTCGGCCAGATGTTGGCCTTCGGGCGAAATAATTGCGGTACAACAGCCGCCGCGAAGGGCTTTTTGCAAGCCGGGATCGGGCGTCACCGATTCGATTTGTTCGTCGCTCAACCAGCCGGTCGCGTTGATCACGAAGCAGCCGGATTCCAGCGCATGATGGCGGATGGTGACTTCGATCTGCTCGGCAAAAATCGGCCCGACCAAGGAGCCGGGAAACTGGCTGCAATGGATTTCCTCATGCTGCGCCATCAATGCGTAGCGGGCCAGCGGGTTGTAATGTTCCCAGCAGGCCAGCGCGCCGATGCGACCGATTCCGGTCTCGACTACCTTAAGGCCGGAAGCGTCGCCCTGGCCCCAGATCATCCGTTCATGGAAGGTCGGGGTGATCTTGCGCCGCTTCAACACCAGGCTGCCTGTTTCATCGAAAATCAGTTGGGTGTTGTAAAGACTGCCGTGGTCGCGCTCATTGACGCCCAGCACCACGACCACGCCCAGCGAGAGGGCTTGGGCGGCAACGGCGTCGGTGACCGGTCCCGGCACCACGACGGCATGTTCGTAAAGCTTAAGGTGCGCACTGTCAGACGCGACCGGCGGCAGCACGAACGAAAAGTACGGGTAATACGGCACAAAGGTTTCCGGGAACACCACCAGCTGAGCGCCTTCCTTGGCTGCGTCGCTGATGGCCTGACAAACCTTGTCGACGGTGCCGAAGGCCGAATCGAACACCGGTGCAATCTGTACCGCTGCCGCCCTGACGATTTTTTTCGATGTCACAATCTGTACTCCTGTTGCTGATTATTCTGGGAAAAGCAGTTGGTCCACGAAAAGCACAAAAAGCACGAAAGACACGAAATAAATCAAGACAGTGTATTGATTTACTTATTTACCCTTTGGGTGAGGGTTTACAGTTTTGCATCTCTTTGAAAATTTTCGTGCTTTTCGTGGACGAAATGATTTTTCTAGGTTTATTTCGTGTTTTTTGTGTCTTTCGTGGACAAAACCGCCGTTTTTAGTGTTCCGAATGATTTACATCGTCCAGGTGTCCAGGATGAAAGCGTTCTCGCGGCGATGGATTAGAACGATGTCCAATACATCCAGCGGACTGACCGGGCGGATGCCTTCGATCAGGCTGGGTTCGCCGTGCCCGTATAAGGCTTGCAGCGCGAAACGGCAGGCATAGACCTTGCCGCCTTCGGCCATGAACTTGTTGATTTGGGTGGTGTAGTTTTGGTGTCCCGGAAAAGCCTCATCGCCCAAGCGCGGAAAGCCGCGCTGAATCCCGAGCGTCACGCCCGGTCCGTACAACAGGATCGAGGTTTCAAAGCCCTTGCGTTGCAAACGGGTCGCCTGCAACAGATTCACGAAGCCGATGGAACCTTCAAAGGCGACGGTGTGGAATTTCACCAGGGCTTTTTCGCCGGGCAGGGCTTTGACGTCCTCGAATACTTTCTCTTCGTAATCGACAAAAAAATCGCCGTTGACGTGGGCCGGTTTTTGAACTGCTGGCATGGAATGCTCCTTGTTATGGGTAAAAAACCCTGCATCAATGACGCGATGCAGGGAGAGTTATGGCTGTCAATCAATGAGGGGGATTGACGGAAGATAGTTTACAAGCGAGGCAGTATTACTGACAGATTCAGGAAAAAATGATTTCTAGGGTACAGATTGCGGTTTGAACGATCTGTTCTGCTTAATAAAGCGGATAACTGTTATGGTTAAACCGGACTTATCGGGATTTACCTCGTTCCCACGCGCTGCGTTCGTCGTTATATACATCTCGACGTAGGCCGGAATAAGCTGGTTCGAGTGACAGCGAGAACTGGCGTTTCCGGCAAACACCTCCCGAACTCGCCGGAAACGCCACCTCGCGCTACGCGCTTGGATGGCCTTATTCCGGCCTACATCCGAGTCCGCCATTCCAGCATCCATATCGAAATGACGCTCTTCGATAGACTTGTGTATAAAGACGAGCGCGTTGCGTGGGAATGCAGTTAAAGGCGCGCTACGCCGCGAGTCACGATCAGCGGATAGAGAAGCACGTCGTATAAATACTGGGCGTAGCGCGTGGGAACGAGAGATATGAGATGGGCTGGAGCGATACAATATAAAAAATTAAATAACTAAGCAGTACAGTTGTGCTAAATTTGCCGGGCAGACAACCCGCAGAGACCTAAAACCGATGAAACATCTTTATGAAACCGTAGCGGAGAATATCCTCGCCCATATCGAACAGGGCGTTTACCGTTCAGGCGAGCGCTTGCCGGGCATCCGTCGTTTAAGCCAACAATTGAACGTGAGCGTGTCGACCGCACTTGAAGCCTACCGGCTGCTGGAGGATCAGGGGCGAATCCAGGCGCGTGCGCGTTCCGGCTACTACGTCAGCACCGTTCACCGACTAGCCATCACCGAACCTGATATGTCCGATCCGTCAGCGATACCTTCCCGAGTGACGGGCCAGTCCTTGACTCGGCAGATTTTGCTGGCGGCTAAAGATCCTTACCAGATTAATCTGGGGTCTTCCGTACCTTCTCCGGCATTTTTACCGACGCGGGTTTTGCAGCAGGCCACCCAAAAAGTGGTGCGCCTGTTTGAAAAACGCTGTTTCGATACCGACGAATTGCTGGGCAATCAGGAGCTTCGCCGCCAGATCGCCAAGCGCATGGTTGAGTTGAATTGTGCCGTCAATCCCGATGATATAGTCATCACCCATGGCGCCAGGGACGCGGTTCGGCTCGCGTTGATGGCAGTCTGCAAACCGGGCGACGTGATCGCTATCGAATCGCCGACATTTTACGGATTGTTGCAAGTCATCGAATCCTGCGGCATGGAAGCGCTGGAAATCCCGACTCATCCGCGCGAGGGCGTTTCCCTGGAAGCGCTGCAAATGGCTATCGAACAGTGGCCGATCAAAGCCTGCCTGTTTATTTCCAACTATAACAACCCGCTCGGTTCCAGCATGTCGGACGAGCGGAAGAAAACTCTGGTGGCATTGCTGGAAAAAAACGGCATTCCGCTGGTCGAGGACGATGTGTACGGCGATTTGGGCTTCGGATTAAAGCGGCCTTCGGTCGCCAAGGCCTGGAGCCAACAGGGTGAGGTGCTGTATTGCTCGTCTTTTGCCAAAACTTTGTCGCCGGGCTTGCGCGTCGGCTGGCTGGTTCCCGGCCGTCACATGAAAAAAGTGGAAAATCTAAAATACATGCTGCATCAGGCCACGCCGACCCTAAATCAACTGATCGTTGCCCATTTGCTGGAGCAAGGCGGCTATGACCGTTACCTGCGACATGTCCGGCAGGAATATGCCCAGAGCGTGACGCGCATGGTGAAGGCTGTGAGTCTGTTTTTTCCTGCGGGCACTAAGGTGACCCAGCCGGAAGGCGGTTTCGCGTTGTGGGTCGAACTGCCGGAAAGCGTCGATGCCATGGAGCTACATCGCTGCGCGAGTCTGGAAGGCATCATTATTGCGCCAGGGCCATTATTCTCCGCCACGCAAAAGAAATACGGCAACTTCATCAGGCTTAGTTGTGCTGTTCCTTGGAATGATAGGCTGGAACGGGCGCTGAAAAAACTGGGGGATATGGCTGGCGATTTAATGGAGGGATAAAGCAATTAGTCAAAATGTCGGGTAACGAAAAGAGGGTACTCAACCTATCGAACTGATTTTATCGCGTATTTCATCTCAGGATTTCGCAAAAATAATTTTCGCTTATGGGATTCCCTTACTCTGCGTGGTAACCCAGTCAGGGACGCTCCAGCGTCCCGAACCGCGAAGCGGGGTTCAAGCTGCGCTCGTCGTTATACATAAGCCTCTATTTCGACAGTCCTGGATATGGCGTTAGGCAGACCTTCCAGGTTTTTAAAACCTGGAAGGTCTAACTGGCCGCATTATTAACAGGCGGGACAGGGTAATCCTATCCCAATCGTTTAATAACCTGCGTATACCGTTTTGTTCATACCGGTAAGACGACTCTGAAATACACTTGTGTATAACGACGAGCGAGGAGCGTGGGAACAATGAAAAAAATAATGGCTCATATTGGGTTTTGAGGACATATGTGCTTTAGGTCGGCACTTGACGATGCCTTCACGCAACAGTTTCGCGCTGCTGTTCATAACCCTAAATCGCTCAAACCGGCGTGATCGTCTGGACGGCGGCCTAGCGGCCAGTGGAACAGGCGTTGTTCCTGCTGGATCGGCAAATCGTTGATGCTGGCAAAGCGCCGTTGCATGAAGCCTTGTCGGTTAAACTCCCAATTTTCGTTGCCGTAACTGCGGAACCATTGGCCGGAATCGTCACGCCACTCGTAAGCAAAGCGCACGGCGATGCGGTTGTCGGTAAACGCCCATAGTTCCTTGATTAAGCGATAGTCCACTTCCTTGGCCCATTTGCGTTGCAAAAATTGCCGCACTGGTTCGCGGCCTTGGGGAAATTCGGCGCGGTTGCGCCAGAGCGTGTCTTCGGTATAGACCAGTGCGACGCGGTCCGGATCGCGCGAGTTCCAGGCGTCTTCGGCCATGCGAACTTTCTGCGCCGCGGTTTCAGCGGTAAAGGGCGGGACGGGTGCTTTGATTTCTTCGGTCATGATTTTTCTCCGTTATTGAATGTGCATGAAACAACTTGAACAACTCGCGCCGTAAATTTTCAGCGGGAGTGCAAGCTTTGCTTGCGCTTGCAGGCGAAGCCTGCACTCCGGCTATGGGCACCATGCTCAAGTTATTTTATGCACGTTCCTAAGTGAATTAAGCCTGCCATATTCCCGGCATCGAAACATAACCGGGCAAGGTGCTGATGCGTTGAAACCAGGCAACGATATTGGCATACGCGCCAATGTCGATACCGCCTTCCGGCGCCAGCGCCAAGTAGGGATAGATCGCCAAATCGGCAAGCGACACGCTGTCGCCGACGAGCCAATCCCGACTTGCTAACTGGCGGTCGACAATGTCCAGCACCTTGGCGGTGATTTGCCGGGCTCTGGCGATGTCGATGTCGCGACCGAATTTATGGTGCACTCGCAACAAGGCCGGCCCATTGGTAATTTCATTGGCGGCGGTCGATAGCCAAGCGGCGATTTGCGCCAAGCGGTAGGCGTCGTCGGGCCACCATTGTTCGCCGCCGTAGCGTTTGGCCAGATAGACCAAAATGGCTTGGCTGTCGCGGATGATCAGGCCGTCGTCATCCAGCACCGGCACTTGGCCGAACGGGTTGATTTGCAAATAGTCCGAGCTGCGCTGTTCGCCGCCGAGCAAATTCACCGGGCGCGCTTGGTAGGGCAACGCCAAAAAACTTAGCAATAATCGGACTTTGTGGCAGTTGCCGGATAGCGGCATGTCGTATAGCGTTATCATCCTGTTCTCCTTCGGTTAAATAAAACTTTCAAATTGCACCCGCTGTTCGGCGATGCCGAGCCGGCGGGCGGTTTGGCGCACGGTGTCGATCAGGCGGGTTGGGCCGCAAACGTAAATGACGGCATCGGCGGATGCGTTACCGAGCAGCGCCGATACGTCCAGCCGGGTTGGGGCTTGCGCCTGGCTGAAATAAAACCGGCACCGATTGGGCAAATGCCGCCGCAAGTCGTTGACAAAGGCCATTTCTTGCGGCGCACGGCCGCTGTAATGCAGTTGAAAATCCGCACCCCGTGCGGCCAATGCTTCGGCCATTGCTTTTAACGGGGTGATGCCGATGCCGCCGGCGATCAACAATGCCGGGCGGCCGTCGTCATGCAGTTGGAAATAGTTGTCCGGCGCATCGACGTTGATTCGGGTTCCCAGTTGCCAGCCGTCGTGCAATGCCGACGAGCCGCCTTCGCCTGCGTCCACTCTTAGCACTGCAATGCGATAGCAATCCGGATCGTCCGCTGCGTCGGTCAGCGAATAGGCGCGAGAGGTAACGCTACCGTCGGGCAGCGCGATCGGCACCCGCAGATGCGCCCCGGCCCGATAACCAGGCAGCGGTTCGCCGTCGGCATGGCGCAATTCATAGGCGCGAATGCGCGGAGTCAGTTGCCGAATCCCTGAAATCGTTAACGGCAATGCGCCGCTACCCAAAACGCCGGGCGCTTGCCGTGCCGCCGCCGGTTGTTGGCGAGCTTGAACGAGCAGCGCTTCGACTTCGCGTTGGCTGTAGCGTGGCGTGATGTATTTGGGGCAATTCCAGTCGAAGGCTTCGACTTGGATAACGATGCCGCGCTCGACGGGGGCCCGATAATCGGGCGATTCCAGTTTCGCCAGCAATGCCGGCTCGGTGCGTTCGTCCACCGCACGCGCCCGACCCCAGATTTTCAAGCGCCGCCGCTGCGGATAGTCCATCAGCAGCAAGCTAACCCGGTCGTCGCCGCGCAGATTGCCTACCGAAATATATTGGCGGTTGCCGCTGAAATCGGCGTAACCGATGGTCCGGTCGTCCAACACTTTCAAGAATCCCACCGGCCCGCCGCGATGCTGCACATAGGGCCAGCCGGTTTGACTCACCGTGGCTTGATAAAAGCTGTCGCGCTCGGCAATAAAAGCTTGCTCGGCAGCGCCCAGTACAACCTCCTCGGCCTCGCCGAGCTCGGCCGCCTGATACGCTATACGGCTGCCCATTTCGGTTTGTACTGCCTGCACGTCGGGCGTGAAACTGATTTTGGCAAAAGCGCGGGCCATGACTTTGCTCCTGATTGGGATTGAACCTAGAAAAATTGTTTTATCCACGAAAGACACGAAAAACACAAAAAACGCATAGACTTATCAATTTATAGCGCATCACCCAAAGGGTGAAGGACTCAGTTAACACAAGCTATTGATTTGTTTCGTGCCTTTCGTGCTTTTCGTGGACTAACTGCGGTTTTTAGGTTGAAACATTGGCGTTAATTGTGACACAGCCGCCAGCCGCGTTGAATAGCCATAATTTGCAATAGTTTATTCCATTTTGTGCAAGGATCCGGGCGCAAGTTCGTTCTTGAACTTGGCCCGGTTCACTATTAATTCTACTTTGTCATATTTAATGAACACACAATATCCAGAACCGTCATTCCGGCAGGGATTGCCGGAATCCAGGCTCCATGGATGGATTTAAGCTTACCATCCATGGCACTGGATACCCGCTTCCCGGCGGGTATGACGAGCTTGCGTATAATCTAACAAAGTAGAATTAAGCAGCCTGTTTTAGCCCCACTTTCGGGAAGTCGATGCTGACCCGGCTGGCCTTGCCCAGGATATTGGTCATGATGTTCATGCCGACGTGGGTGATCACCTCGACGATGTCCGCCTCGCTGAAACCAGCGTCACTCATGGCCTGCAACTCGGCGTTGGTGACCTCGCCCTTGTGCTCGACCAGGGCGCGGGCGAATTTAACCGCCACCGCCGCCTTGGCGTCCTGGCTGGAGCCGGCCCGGTTGGCTTCGATTTCCGCCCCGTTCAAACCGGCTTTGCGGCCGATGGCGGTGTGTGCGGACAGGCAGTATTCGCATTCGTTCTGTTGTGCCAGCGCCAGCGCGATGCGTTCGCGGGTGGCGGCGTCCAGCGAACCGTGGTTGGCGATGTGATGCAAGCCGAGGAAGGCTTTCAAGGCATCCGGCGAGTGGGCGAACACCCGCAAGAAATTAGGCACCATGCCCAACTGGCTTTGAATCGCATCCAACAGGCTGAGTTGTTCGGTGCTGGCGCTTTCGTTGCTAACGGTGGTAATACGGCTCATGATAGTTCTCCAAATAATGAAAGGGTTTGTTAGTCGCCTGTGTGAAATTCAGCAGGCGGGTATAGTGTGTCTTATTGCAAAAAAATAAAGAATAGTTAAAATTATCAATTTACTATTCCGATAACTGGAACTATTAATGGGTCGTCTGCATTTAATGAGCGTGTATGTCGCAGTGGTCGATGCGGAAGGCTTTGCCGGCGGCGCTCGCAAGCTACACATGTCGCCACCGGCCGTGACGCGTGCGGTTGCGGCGTTGGAAGAGCGCTTGGGCGTTAAATTGCTGAACCGCACCACCCGCTACGTGCGGATGACCGAGGCCGGCCAGAAATACTACGAGGACGCCAAACGCATCATCGCCTTGGCCGATGAAGCCGACGACGCGGCGCTGGGCATCAACGCCGAACCGCGCGGCCAACTCACCGTCACCGCCTCGGTTTTGTTCGGCCGCATGTACGTGATGCCCTGCATCGTCGAGTATTTGCGCCGTTACCCGGCGGTGGAAGTCAACGCACTGTTCGTCGACCGGGTTGTCAATATGCTGGAGGAAGGCGTGGACATGGCGATCCGCATCGGCGATTTGCCGGATTCGTCGTACCGGGCGCTACGGGTCGGCGCGGTGCGGCGAGTGGTGTGCGCGTCGCCCGGCTATTTGGCGGCACGCGGCATCCCGCAAACGCCGGAAGATTTAGCGGCGCACGACATCATCCTGGCGCGGGGCTTAAATCCCGCCAACGAGATGCGCTTCGTGCGCGACGGCCAGCCGCAGACGGTAAAGCTACAACCCCTGTTAAGCATCAGCGATAACAATTCGGCCGCCTACGCCGCGCTGGCCGGCCTGGGCATCACCCGCTTGCTGTCCTACCAAATTGCCGAGCCGCTACAGACCGGCAAACTGAAAATCGTGCTCAGCGAGTTCGAAAGCCCGCCGGTGCCGATCCACATCCTGCACCGCGAAGGACGCCACTCGTCGGCCAAAATCCGTTCGTTCGTCGATATGATGGCAGAGCGTTTGCGGGCGGAGTTATCGCTGAATTGATCGGTTTAGAAAGGATAGGGGCATCCATTAGCCTGCCCCTGTTAATAGGCCAAAAAAATCTTGTTGGGGACAAATAAAATGTCCGGTTTCAGAGTACCAGAGGAGGGTCGGAATGAAACGGCCTTCCGTCGCCAAGGCCTGGAGCCAACAGGACGAGGTGCTGTATTCTCGTCCTTTGCCAAAACCTTGTCGCCGGGCTTGCGTGTGGGCTGGCTGGTTTCCGGCCGGCGCATGAAAAAAGTGGAAAACCTCAAATACATGCTGTATCAGGCCACGCCGACGCTAAATCAACTGGTCATTGCCCATTTGCTGGAGCAAGGCGGTTACGACCGTTATCTGCGGCAGGTTCGCCAGGACTACGCCCAAAGCGTGGCGCGCATGGTCAAGGCGGTGAGCCTGTTTTTTCCCGAGGGTACCAAGGTGATCCAACCGGAAGGCGGTTTCGCGTTGTGGGTCGAGCTGCCGGAAAATGTCGATGCGATGGAGCTGCATCGGCAAGCGAGTCTGGAAGGCATCATCATCGCGCCGTGGCCTTTATTTTCGGCCACGCAAAAGAAATACGGCAACTTCATCCGGCTCAGCTGCGCTGTGCCCTGGAATGACCGATTGGAGTGGGCGCTAAAAAAGCTGGGGATATGGTTGGGGATTTAATGGCGGAAAAGTCTGTAGGGTACGCTGCGCGTACCGTTTTTTTTCGCATAGTAATTAAAGATGCGCAGAACGTATCCTAAAAGGCTTGTATTTCGGTCTGCGTAATAGGAACAGTCCGGTGTCGGCTGAAGACGCCTACTAATTAGAAAAACTGCTATGATGACCATGTTTCGTCCGTAAAAGGCTGCGGAGAATGACAGGTTGCATTTTTTAATGTGCGGATTTTTAAAATTGGCGAATTGCTCGAACATATAAACCGATTTATAAGAGAGTTATGCTGTTAAATAAAGATGAGATTGAAGCGCAGTTAAAAGATGTGCCAAGAGTTAAACAGGTGGCGTTTGTGGTGCGTTCAGCAATGCGAGTATTGCCCTTGCTAGCTAAAAAAGCTCTTTCGGAACAGGAAGGAGAAGAAGCATTCTGGTTTTGGAAGCCAGAAGATAGAAATCAACATTTATTGGCAGTGCTACGGCCTTATGGATATAGTGTTGGCTATGCTTTGTCAATGAGTTCAGCGGTTGAGGCCACTCCATCAGACGTAGCTGCTTCTGCCAAAGCGATCTACGCCGCTATTACTGCTGTAGGTAATTACACTTATTACTCCGATATCATAACCTACGCTAGCGGCAGAGGGGTTGGGGGAGCATTCGCAGACACTAATGCCTATGCCGCCTATGCATATGTCGCCGGCATTGATGCGGCCGAGGGCATGATACAAGAGATAAAACAAGATTTAGTTCAGTTATCAAGCTCTTCTGCGGAAGAATTATTGTCACAACCGCTGTGGTCTGCATCGACTCCTCCAAAAGATTGGCAACAACTTCTAAGCCAATTTAAGGAAGATGCCATGAGTCTGAATGTCGGCTTTGAAATCTGGCTAGACTGGTATGAAGACCGTTTGCAAGGTAAACCCATTGATGTGGAATTACTGGAAAAGTGGAACACCATCCCAGCTGAAAAGGTTGGACAAGGTGTTATAGCAATTAATACCTATCTTAAAGACTTGACCGATAAAAAAGCCGACCGTCCCTTAAACCAAGTTCGTGCCATTTTTATCGGTTACGGTGAAGCCGGAAAAACTTCATTAATCCGCGTGCTGAACAATGAGCCCGTGGTTGAAGGCAAAGGAGACATGACGGCGGGTATTGAGATTAGCGATTGGCCGGTACCCAGCAGCGACATCAAAGCCCATTTTTGGGATTTCGGCGGCCAGGTGATGGCGCATGCGACCCATCAATTCTTTTTACGCGAGCGTTGTTTGTATGTGCTGGTGCTCAATGCCCGCAGCGAAATCGACAGCACCGAGCAAGCCGAATATTGGCTGGAACATGTCAAAAGTTTCGGCAAGGATGCGCGGGTCATGATTGTCGGCAACAAAGCCGATAAAGCTGGACTCAATCTGGATATGAGTTATCTGAAAGACAAATATCCAAGCATTGTGGATTATTTTCCGCTGTCTTGCACCCAAGCACATACAAAATTCAAAGCCGAATTTGACCGCTTCTACCGCGACTTTTGCCAGCATCTGCAAGCTGCGGGGACGCATCAAATACTGTTCACGCCTGATCAGTTCGGGGTATTGGAAGACTTGCGCGCTATGTCGTCGCAATCGGTTTTTTTAAAGCGCGGCGACTTTACCGCTCTGTGCGAAAAATACCATATCGCTACGGATGGCCCGAAAAACAGGGACCAGTTGCTGGACCTGTTGGATAAATTAGGCGTGGTGATTCACTTCCCGCAATTGCCTTGCCTGGATGAGTATGTGCTCAATCCGCGCTGGCTGACTCATGGGGTTTATACTTTGATGTACGAGCGGAAAGCAATGTTGACCGAGCAGGATGTGATCGATATTTTGCGGAGCAAGCCTATTAACGATGAAAGCGGAGGGGAACTTGATTATCCGCCTGACAAGTGCGGCTTTATTATGGATGCGATGCAGGAGTTTAAATTGTGCTATCCCTTGCCGTCCAACCGGAAAACGCTGGTTATTCCCGAGCTGTTAGCCACCGATCAGCCGCAAGATATTCCTTTTGAAAAATCCGGCGCGTTGGTGTTCGAGTTTGCGTTTCGCGGATTTATTCCGAGGAATATCATGCCGGAGTTAATCGTTAACCGCCATGAAGAAATCGTTAAGCAAATTGTCTGGCAACGCGGGGCGTTGTTAAGAAGCAAACAGTATCAGGCCGAAGCCTTGGTGCAAGTCGATTATCACGAACGGATATTATCGATTTGGGTGCAAGACCGGGATTCCAAGGATTATCTGGGCCTGTTAAACGATGAAGTATTGAAAATCATTGGGCGTTTGAATTTGGATTACGAAGAGCGAGTGGAGTTGCCGATCTCTGCTTGTCAGGACCTGAAAACAGGGTTCTATAAACCCGAAAAAGTTGATTATCGGCAATTGTTAAATAGTGTTAGGAACGGGATTTATACATTTTCCGGCAAACACAATATTTACGATTTGAACAAGGTCTTGGGAATCATCATGCCGGATTCGGAAATCAAGAATCTGCATATAGATACTTATGTAAGAGGTAGTGTAAACAGCGGTAGTTTTGCTATCGACACAATCGGAGATAAAAAAGTGACGACAATTAATCAAAACGTAAGCAACAGCACCGTACACGGCTCAATCGTAGCAGCCAAAAAAATCGAAAACAGTTTTAACGAACTGCACGAATCAAAAGCCGAGCCGGAAGTTAAACAACTGCTGGAACGGTTATTAACGGAAATTAAGGATTTAAATGCCAAAGTGCCCGAACTGCCTGCGGTTACTGATTTAAGCGAAGAATCCGCAACATTGGTTAGCGAAAGTAGCCGGGAAGCGCCGCGTAAAAGATGGTACGAGGCCAGTTTAAGCGGTATTGAAGAAGCGGCGAAAAGTTTGGGTGCAATTGCCGAGCCGGTACTGGCTATTGTTAAAGACCTTAGCCCGTTATTGTTGAGTTAAGCCTGTAAGGCGGAAACCGCCCAACATCTTATTTTCTAATGAACAGCACACTATCAAGATAATCCTGAAACACCGCATCGTAAGTCACAATATGCAGCTTCTCGTACTTGGCTTGGGCGATCAACAATCGATCGAACGGGTCTTTGTGACGATCACCCAGTTCGAGAACGGTTTGGGCATGGTAAGGCGTGATATTCAGCCATTGAAAACCTTGCGCTTCAATATCTTCGGCGATGTGTTCCGAAGGCAAGGGCATTTTACCCAAGCCGTTTTTGATTGCCATTTCCCAGATCGTAACCGAACTGACCAATGCGCCTTCGGCCTGAATCCGCTCGATAATAGGGTGGTCCTTGATTTCGCCCATCAGCCAGTCGTAAACAATGCAGGTATCAAGCAGCAGGCGCATTGTTGCTATCGGTGAATAATTGTTCTACTTCGGCGTTGGTTTCGGCGGAATTCCAGTCCGCCGCATAAGCGGCGCGGCCTTTCCAGGCACCGGGAGGAGCGACTTTGTTGGCGGTATATTTAACAAGTTTGGCGACGGGTACGCCGTTACGGGCGATTACCACTTCTTCGTCTCTCTCGGCGGCAACGATGAGGCTGGACAAGTTGTTTTTGGCTTCGAGTATGTTAACTTGCATCGAGGAGACCAGGGCTAAGTTGGCTAATGCTAGCCAACTTAATTGAGTCCGCCTTTATTGTCAAGAGAACACTTCTTCTGTGGCGCTGTAGGCGCGGATAAATCCGCGGCTACAAACGCTCAAGTTATTACGAGTCAATTATCCTGACGCTTGACTCATCGCGCGAATAGCATCGGTGGTGACGGCTTGTCCGCCGACGCCCCATTGGCCCGAAGCGACATCCTCGATCAGAACCCAGGTAATCGGCCTTAAGCCTTCGCCTTCTACCGAGACGATCGCATCGGTGACCTTGCTGATGATTTCCTGTTTTTGTTGTAGCGATAAATAACCGCTGATACCTTTGATTTGTACGAGTGGCATGGTGTTTCTCCTAATGGTTTAAGTTATGTATAAAGTTTAAGCGCACTGCTTGTTGCACAGAGCAGGCGCATCCCATGCCTCGGCTTGGAATTGACTATCCAATGGTGCGTGAATAATATGATTGGCGTAGTTGCTGAGGGTTTTCATCGTTACGCCCAGTACTACTTCCAGCACCTGCGACCGACTGTATCCTGCGGCGATAAAATTATCCAAGGCTATGCCGGTTACCTTGCCGCGCTGTTCGACCACGACGCGGGTAAAGGTTGCCAAGGCATCCAGTTTTTTGTCCGTCAGCGGCTGTTGTTCACGCAGTGCATCGACAATAGCGGCATCGGCTTTGGCTTTATGTTTGGCAAGCATTGAATGGACGGCTACGCAGTAAATGCAATGGTTTTCGATACTGGCTGCAAGCAGTACGACTTGTTGCTCGACCGAGGTCAGCGAGGTTCTGTCGAACAATGCGCCAATATCGAGATAGGCCTGTAAAACCGTCGGCGATTCGGCGAGGCCGCCCAGTAAATTCGGCACAAAGCCGAATCTTTGCTGTGCGCCTTCAAGTAGCGGTTGGGCAGCAAGAGGCGCATTTTGGATGGAATAAATGTTAAATTGGGACATACTGTATCTCCTGTTTTTTTGATTAATCTGAATAGGTTCTGCTATGCAAGGGCTTGGGCTAAACGGTCATTTCACGATCTCCGCAATGAAAAATTTCGACGGGGATAGGTTAAGCAATTCGGCTTGCCGAACCCATGCCTGTGACTCCGGGATTGTTGTCCGATTGTCCGGGAGATCGATGTGGATGCTTTAACTGCGCTGGTCAACGCGCTGAACCTGCGCGCCAAACTGGTTTATTCCGGCGGCGTTTGCGGACGCTGGCTGATGGATCACAATTCCGATACCTCGGTTTGGTTTCATTTGCTCAGCAAAGGTCAAGGCTGGGTGCATTCGCCGAGCCGGCAAGCGCCGTTGCCGCTGGAAAGCGGCGATTTGGTTTTATTCCTGCCGCATGCTCCAAGGCACTTTTTGTCCTACAGCGCCGAGCATTTGCCCGGAGACGCTGCCGACACCCGCTTGACCGGTTGGGCGGGCGGCGAATCGGGATTTGTCTGCGGCGAAATCGAGCTGGCTACGCCCAAGTCATTGTTGTGGCAGGCGCTGCCCGCCGAGATTGTGATCAAGAAAAATCAAGCCGGCGATATACTGGCCAAGCTGATCGAGCTGGTTATCAGCGAGGCTTCCGGTCAGCGTTTTGGCAGCGACTCGGTGGTGGAACGGTTATGCGACAGCCTTTTTGTGTTGGTGATCCGTTACTGTATTGAGGAAAATTTGGTCGGGGAGGGTGTGTTTGCGGCCATGCAGGACAGACGGCTGGCAACCGTGTTGGGCTTGATTCATCAGCAGCCCTGGCAACCTTGGACGGTTACCGAACTGTGTTCCAAAGCGGGGTTGTCCAAAACCGTGTTATCGGAAAAATTTGCCGCGTTGATCGGCAGTTCGCCGATTGAATACCTTAGCGCTTGGCGGTTGCAGATTGCGGCAGGCTGGTTGATGGAGCCGGGCATGAGTGTAGAACGGGTGGCCGAGCGTTGCGGATACGATTCGGTACCGGCATTCAGCAAGGCGTTTAAGCGTTATTTCGGCAACTCGCCGGGCGCGTTCCGGCGTGGACGGGAAGCAAACGGCTGATAAATGGTGATTCCAATATCTATATCAACCTCGTGATCAAACCTCTTGTTCATAACTAGCGGCGGTGCGGCTTGATGATACGCCAGCCATGACGCAAGCCGCTGCTGATCAAAAAAAGCAGGACGAAGCCGCAAAAGACTAGCAGCCAATGGCCGTATATGCCCGGCAATTTGCCGCTATGCAGAGGATACAGCAGTATGGTCCAATGAGAGGATGGTGTTTTGAGTTTAAGCAGAGTTCCATTTTGCCCGTCTACGAACCCCCAGCTTCCGTCCAAGAAGCGAAAACGCCACGGCTGGTTCGCGGTGGCTGGAAAATAGATGCGCTCCAACGGAGAGTCGCGGTAACCATTAACCGCTGCATCGATCAATCTGGGTAATGGCAGCGTCGTTAGCTGCTGCGTGGAAGTTGGCGTCACAATCGCTGGCGGCGGGTCCAGCCATTGCATCAAAGGCCCGGCAAAGTTGAGCAGCGCTCCCAGCAAAGCCAGAACGGCAATGGGGCCGCCCAGCAGCAGCCCCGTTTGCCGGTGAATCGTTACTAATCCGGGGAAAAACTTTGCCCGGCGCCGCTGCCGTTTTGCCGTCGCACTGCGTCTATACCATAGCCAAAACCCCATTAGCCAAAGGAACACCGTTCCTAAGCCGGCCATGCTAGCGGCGATCTTCCCTGGCAAGCCCAACACGCTGCCGCGGTGCAGTTCCCGCAGCCAATCCAATCCGTCCGGATCGGTGGCATCCTTTGCCTCCAGGATGGCGGCTGTGCCGGGATCGACAAATACCAGCAGAGGTTCCGGCCCGGTTAGCTTGACCCTTGCGCTATGCTCCGGAGTTGTCGGCAGGTACAGCACCTCCAGGCGGTGCCGGGGATAGTGGCGCCGGACGGATTCGGCCAAGGTATCGGCATCGAGCGATCGATACACCGGGCTTGCCAGGCGATAGGGCGGCGCGGTGTAGCGCAGATCGTCATAGAAACTCAGCACGATGCCGCTGGCGGCAATGATTAGCAGGGGTAAGGCAATCGCTATCCCCAGGTAAAAATGGCCGAACCACAGTTTTTTGGCAACAGTCGCGCTCATGATGATGCCGGGGTTTTCCAGCTTTGCAGGTGCGTTTTGAATGCCCGGAAAGCGACGCCCCGGTCATCGCCGAGCAGGAAAGCATGAACGCCTTGCTGAAGCCAGTATTCCTTTTGCTCCGGCAGACGCGGCACGGCACAGAACGGCACACCGTGTTTACGGCAGGCATCGGCGATAGTTAGGATGGCGGCCTGCACGTCCGGATGCTGGGCCTGGCCGGGCACGCCGTAAGATTGGGACAGGTCGATTGCTCCTTCCAGCACCAGGTCAATGCCCGGCACGGAGACGATCGCGTCGATGTTTTCTACGCCGGCCCGGTCTTCGATCATAACGGCGACCAGCAGCTCGGCGTTGGCTCGTTCGAAATAGCTCGGAAGGTCCAGGCGGCCGAAACCCGTGGTGCGGCCGCCGCTGATGCCCCGTTGGCCCAGCGGGTGGTAGCGGCTGGCGCTGACGGCCGCTTCCGCTTCGGCACGGTTTTGCACATGGGGGACGACGATGCCTTGCGCGCCGCTGTCCAGGGCGCGCAAAATCGCAGCGGCATCCATACCGGGCACGCGGACCAAAGCGGTAAGCCCGGCGCATTCCGCGGCCCGGATCATGTTTTCCAGGGTTTCCGGATTGGTGTTCACATGTTCCAGGTCCAGGATGACGAAGTCGTATCCGGCGTAACCCAGCATTTCCACCAGCAACGGAGACGGCATGGAATTCAGCAACCCGCATACCGTCTCGCCGTTACGCAGGGACTGTTTCAGTTTATTGGTTTGCAACATGAACCGGCTCCTGCGCTGATAGATAGATGTGTTGCGGGGGCGGATGGCGCAGGAAATCGTGATGGGAGATATGCCAGGCGTAGGCTCCAGCATAGGGGAACACCAGCAGGTCGCCGATCCGCAGCCGCTCCACCGGTGCGTCAGTGGCTAAAACGTCCTTGGGCGTGCAGAGCTGGCCTACCACGCTGATGCTGGACTGTTCCACGCCGGGCCGGGGAAACGGGTAGGGCCAGTGTTCGCGCGGCAATACGAAAAACGGATGGCTGTGTCCTTGGGCGTAGGGTGTGCGGAAATGGTGGGTGCCGCCGCGGCCGACCGCAAAATGGCGGCCGAAGCATTGTTTGATGTCCAACACCTGCATCACGTAATAGCCGCAGGCCGCAGTCAGGTAGCGGCCCGGTTCAAAACGGATGCGCCAGTCCTGCATGTTTTCGCTCTCGACCAATGCCGCCAAACCGGTGCAGAAAACCGGCCAGTCGAATTGCCGCTCGGGCTCGCGGTAATTGATGCCGATGCCGCCGCCCACGTTGAGGTGGTTAACGGTCAGCCCGAATTGCTCCCGCCATTGCCGCGCCTGGCGGAAGTAACGAGCAAGCAAGTCCAGATGAGCGTCGGCGTCCAATTGGTGGGACATCAGGTGGAAGTGGAAACCGTGTAAACGGATTTCCGGGTGCCGCACCAGCCATGCCAGGCATTCCGGCAGTTGGCCGGAATCGATACCGAACGGGGTGGCCCGGCCGCCCATGGTCAAGGTGGTGGTCGGCACGCCGTCCAAAGCCAGGTTGATACGCAGCAGCACATCGGCTTGTTGGTTCATGTTTCGGGCCAGCCAAGCCAGCCGCCGCAATTCGCCCAGGCTTTCAACGTGCAGCAATTCCACGCCTAGCTCCAACGCGGCGGCCAGCTCCGTATCCAGCTTGCCGGGCCCGCCGAAAATCACCGGCGTATCGGGGAAATGGCTGCGTATCCAGTCCAGTTCGCCGCCGGATGCGACCTCGAAACCGCGCACATGCGGCGCAAGGGTTTGCAGAATCGGCAGGTCCGAGTTCGCCTTGACCGCATAAAAGAGTTCGCAGTTATCCGGCAGCGTAGCGGCCAACTCGGCGGCATGCTTATCCAATGCCTCCAAGTCATAGATATAGGCGCATAAAGGCTCATCGGCGCAGGCGAGATGAACGGCTTCCGTCACTCGTGCTAACGATCTGTTCATATTACGCATCCCCCAGGTAGGCCAGCGGGCTGGGCAATGAAATATAGGTGGAATCGCGATCCGGACGTTTGTAAAAGCGGTTGATCAGGTTGGCTTTGGCGGGGAAGGGCGCGCCTGCCAATAAGGCATTGATGCGCCGTGTCGCGTTCGGGTTGCCGTGCTGCGCCAGATAGCAACGTAACCGGTGGCCGACGATACGCCACAGACGCGGCTCCAGCGACGGGCGCAAGGCGCTCAATTGCGCTATCGCCTCGCAGAAGTTGTTGACCAGCAGGCAGTAGGCGATACGGTTCCAGCCCTGATCTTCGCTATAAAACAGCGCTTGCCGTACCCTTGCGTCGACGCCGTCGAGCGGAACCGCGTTGAATCGTCCGGCTACCAGTTTGACGCCTTCGAAATCGCGCAGCCAGACGTGGCTGGGCCAGTCGTTGGTCAAGCCGATCAGCACGTTCTGCAAGTGCGGTTCGAACACGATGCCGTGATCGAAAAAGCAGTGCAGCACCGGCGGCAACAGTTGTTCGACATAGGCCGAGAACCAGTCTTCCGCTACCGTATCCCACGGCGCGGCTTGTCCTCGCGCCAAACGGCCGATAATGTCCGCCAGCCGTGTCTGGCCCCGCGTATGGTTGCCGAACAGGGAGCCGGCCAGTAGCGGCGTCGTTGCGGCGGTGTCCGCCGGGTCCAGTCCTTGGCGCAGGATCAGGCCGAAACCTTCCGCCGCTTCCCGTTCGTCTGGGGTTTCATTACGGCCTAAACGTATAGACGCGTAGGCCGGTTCCTCCAGTATCCGCAGGCTAGGGAATTGTGCGATCAAGCGCGGCCCGACGGTCCGCATGATACGGGTGACTTGCAGCGCGCCGTCCAGCTCGTAAATGGCGTTCTTGCGCACGCAATTGGTGATGCGCACATGCAGGGAGCATTTGTAAAAATAGGGATTGTCCGGGTGGAACAAGGTGCGTATCGACGAGGTGGCGAAATAAGCCGGACCCTGCGGCCCTAGGTCGCGCAGCCGGTCCTGTTCGAGAGCCGTCTGCACGGCCGGGCGCGACAGTAAATAACGCGCTTGCCAGGGATGCGCCGGTAGCAGCGCGAAATCGTCGTCCGCTTGCAGGGCGGCGGGCGCTTGGGCGGCCAGCAAGGCGTCGGCGGATTCCGGCAGTAGCGATTGCTGGAGCCAGTGTTCGCGGCGCACCGCGAAATAATGCAGCGGGAAGCTGGCGCGCAACTCCGGGGCGTAGCGTTGCAGATCCGCAGCCGAAAAACCTTGGCGGCTCTTCGGTGCCGGGTGGAACGGGTGGCCGAACGCCAGCGACTGTTCGGAATCCAGATAGGCGGCCAAGGCTTTTGTGGGGACGGCCGGTTGCGGTGCCGCCAGAATAGCGCCGGTCACCGCGACGCTGTCGCGGATTTGCTCCAGCAGTTCTTGATTGAACGGGACATCGTTTTGGCTTGCCAGATCGCGCAGCAGCAACGTGGCCAAGGTGCGCCAGTCCAACGGAGCCCAAGGCCGTCCCGGCGATTTGTGGTAGAAAGGTGAGCGATAGCGGTAATTGCCGGTAGCCGAAGCTTGGTCGACCGCCACTAACAGCCGTTCCCCGCTGTGCGGCAACAGGATGTGCATGGTTTTGCCTCCTCCTTGCCCCAATGCCGCTCGCAATGCCATAGGCCAATCGCCTTGGCCGAACAGCGGGCCGATGCCGATTTGCCCGGCCGGGCCGGCGACTTCCCGGCAATAGCAATTGAGCAAGGTCTCCAGGCTGCGCTGGCCGGCTTGATCCTCGGCGGAGCAGGTTTGGTAAAAAGTTTGCAGTGCTTGATGTCTCATGACGGGTCTCCAAAAGGTCAAATATTTTCGGTGCGGGGGCGGCAAGAGTTTGAAATTGCCAGCCAAGCGGCGGCCGCAGTCATAATCCCGGCGCCAAGTAAAAAAGGTGCGTGCGGGCCGAAACCGTCGACCATGACTCCGGCGGCCAGACCGGCGGCTACCGCGCCCCATTTCGAGCCGCTTTCCAGCCAGCCGAAGGTGCGTCCGGCATTGCTTTCGTGAATCAACGCCGCCACCAGCGCATGCAGCGCAATAAAGCCGCCGGTCATGGCCAATCCCATCAATGTCCGCCACAGGATCAAACCCGTCACGCTTTGTGCTTGGGCCTGGCCGAACAGGGCCACGGCCATTAACAGGAACATCCATGCCAGCCCGGCCGGCGACACCCGTTGCCCGAAACGGCCGGTTAAGATACCGGCCGTCGCCAGGTAAAGCAGGTTGGGCACACCGAACAACAGTCCGGCCAGTTCGATAGAGACCGATCCCAGACCTTGGGCATAAGGGATGAAGTAGGGAAAAGTGGCGACGGTCGCGAAAACGAAAGCAAATTGCAGTAGGTAAACATTGTTTGCCGGCAGCAATGGCTGGCCTGCGGCGGTGCTTTTCGGCCGATAGTCGTCGCCTGCTGTTTTCGTGGGTTCCGGCAATAGCCACAGCAGCAAGGCCGCAGCCAGCGGCAATAAAGCCAGATAGCGGTAAAGCTCTATCGGCGAAACCGAAGCGGCAAACAGCCCCAGCACGGCGGGAGCGACCACCAGCGCGGCGCGCGCAGAGCCCTGCATCAAGGTCAGGCTGCGGGCCAGGGCGGGACCGCTGGACATTGTCGCCAGGTAAGCATTGGAAGCGGCGAAGGTACCGCCCAGCATTCCCTGCAAAGCCAAAGCCAGAAAGAACAGTCCGGTGTCATTGCTAAAGCCCGCCAGCAGGAAACTCGCCGACAGCCCCAGTTGCGCGCGCAGCAATGAGACTTTTTTGCCGATCCGGTCGGCAAACGCACCCCACCAGGGACTGGATAGCGCTGTGAAAAACGTCGGAACGACGTAAAACCAGCCGACCAGGTAAGCGTCGCTGTTGTGCAGCGATTTGCTGAGTATCAGCGCGAAAAACGGCGGCATGCCGAGGGCGGCGAAAGCCGCGATAAAATGACAAAACATGACCACCCTCACCATGCGGCGTTCAGCGGCCGTCACAAGCCCTCCTTCAAAAAGTTAGGCCCGCTTTTGCCGTAGAACTTATTGACGTCGGTAGCGCCCGTTGCGGATTTGGGTTTCAGGCTGGCCGCGGTCAGCAGGTATTTGACGTACTGCCGGTCGTCTTCCAGCAGGATGCGGCGTGCCAAAGCGGTGTCTTCCCCTTGCCCGGCCAGTTCCGTCAGCAGCGCGGCTATCTTGTCGCGCACGCAGCCGTAGAGTTGCCTGCGAGTCAAGTGGCCAAGTCCTGCCAATCCTTCGATTAGAACGGCGATATTGAGCTGCAGGGTGATGGTGGTGAACATCTGCGCCAGCGGCAATTCGTCGTCCACTACGATGCGGCGGTCCTGTAAGCCATCGACAAACCCGGCCAGTGACGGCCAACGGGCGGCGAGGTGGGCGCCATGGATGCGCGGCGCGTCGTTATCCTTCAGCAGCAAGCGCAAGGCCGGCGCTCCGGTGCCGAGCACCAGCATGGTATTTTGCTGGTTGGATTCCAGTGCGATGCCGTAGCGCAACCATAAAACCAGGTGAATGCGTAAAGTCTCTTCCAGGTAAGCGTCGAGAAAATCCTCCAGCCGGCCGGCAAAGAAACGTTGCGCCAGTTCTTCGGCCACCGACAAGCCTTGCGGCGTGGCCGCGAGCAAGCCCGCGACCGGCACCACGGTAGTCTGCTCCAGTCCCGCCGGATAACGGCGCAGAATGTAACCCAGCTCGGGCAGGTGGTTGATATGAGCGCCGACGCTTTCATCGGTCAGCAGCAAGCGGCCTGAGATGTCCGCGTCCTGCGCCGCTATCCGGCCGAGAAGGCTTTGCACGGCATGGCCGTCGGCGATGGTGCTGGGCTTGATGGTGCGGATGTTCTTGCCGCCCAAGGTGCGGATAGCCATCGGCAGTTTGATGTGCAGTCCCGGCTTGCCTTGCACCGCCAAGGTCCGTACCGACAAGGTCGGCAGCACGTCCAGATGGGGTTTTGGCGCCAGCAGGAGTCTGCCTTGCAAGCCGTTCGCCTCCGCCAGCGCATCCAGCATTTGCTGCGTAAACAACGGATGAACCGGCAACAGCACATGGTCGTCGCTCAACCTGGCGTCGAGGCCGACGTCTGCAAAGCCGGGACGGAGTTCTTGCAGGCTTGCCGCAACCTCCGGCCCGAAATGAATAGCCTTGTTCACCGCCACCCAACGCAATTGAAAAGGCCGTTGGAATTCAGGCGCGTATAAAGCGAGATCGTCCGGTGAAAGCCCCAGTTTTGCGCGTGCCGTGGGATATAAGGGATGATCGAGAAACGCGGCCAGACGCTCGTAGTGCAACTGCCGCTCTTGCCAGTGCGGGCTGAGCTGCGCATCCAGGCTGACATGTTGCGCTTCGGCAAAATAGCGCTGCCGCTCTTTTGCGCACAAGACGCCGTGCTCGACGGCGGTCAGACATTCCAAGGCGTAGTTTTCAAAGTCAGCCGCCGAGGCTTGGTCCAGTGCTTGCCGGAACAGCGCGAGAATGACGCTTATGTCGTCCAGCCGGTTGTAGCCGCTACTGCTTTGCCAAACCAGCGGAAGATCGTATAACGTCCATTCCTGCATGAAGCTGCAAGGTTGAACCGGAATCCACAGGCAGCCGTCGCCAAGATGCTCGACGGCGAGCCAGTGGCTGGGGCGCACCGGGGGATCGGACCATGGTGCGTCGGCCGCAGCGACAATTTTCCCCCGGCTTACCGTTTCCCGCACATCTTCCCGCAACAGCGCATCGACGACGCGCCTGCAGATATAGTCCTGCTGGTGTTTGTCCGCGATTCCTGGCTGTCCGCTCATCAACGGATCTCCCAGGCTAGGTCGGCACCGGCTTGCGCCAAGGCTTGATGCACCGCATCCGCATCGGTGCCGACGCCGGTTAAAACGCCCAGGTAATCCTTATTGGAATGCGTGATCGCTATGGTGTCACCGGCTTGGCGCAAGACGCGAAGCCCGATGTCGACGGTTCCCCCGCGACGGTTGAACGGCGTGGGGGCGGTGACGATTTGGCCGTCCGTAGCGGGCGTCAGATAGCGTATCGCGGCCGCGCGCGGCGTCAACGGCAAGGCCGACAGCGGTTCGCCCAAGTGCAGCCGCAACACGGTTTCGAACAGCGGGATGCCCAGCGTCTGCTCCAGCAGGAAATCGCGCCGGTCGCCGATACAGCGGTAGTTGATTTCAATCAGGCGCGGTCCTTGAGCGGTCAATACGAATTCGGTATGGCAGGCGCCGAAGCCGACGCCGAAACGGACGATCTGGTTCAGTACCTCCTGCTGCTTCGCCAACTCGGATGAGCGGATTTACGCCAGGCATATTTACGTGACATATCAATACTGATTGAGTGCTAGTGAATTAATGGGCGGTTTTTCTATCCTTTAAAATACTTGTCCTTTGTTCCAACAAAGTTGCGTTTATGTTTTGCCATTGCTGCAGCAGGTGCAAGTATAGGGTTCGGCAATCAGGAGCATCGGCTACATCAGGATGCTCAATCACCAGACGAATATGGCTGACAATAAAGTGGGCAAGCTTAGGGCATTGATCCTTATGAAACTGTGTCATTAAAAAGCAGAGGGTTGAATGTAATTTAACAAACGATAAATCATCCGTTTTTTTCTCTTTAATGGGCGTTGTGATACTGTCCAGATTTTGTTCCACGGTTTTTCCTTTATCAGTTGAATTCATGAGGCTGAATAAAATCATTAAGCTGATTTTGCATTTTTTGGGAATGCCTTGAGTTGTTTATATGGCAGGTAAGCCATGTCCTTGAGTAATTGGCGTACTTTTCCTGTTTGTTTTTGGACATATTTAAATTTGCAAGTAAGCGATAGTACCGAGAAATAAGCAGCGCAATGCAGGGATTTTGCAGAGCTTCATATTGAGCTTTCAAAAATTCAATAGCCATTAATAACGTCTCTTGCTGATCTTTTTCAGACATAGTAATTCTCCTGATATCCGGTTTTATTCTTTTTTGTTAATTTCACAGTGGATAGGAATAATTTCCAGACCGTTTTTTTCGAATCAATATCCAGGCACTTAAAATCCACGGCATGAATACAGTCGCTTTCAATGAGCGATGCTAAGGCATCTACGGAGATCGCTATGTGTACCAAGTTATTTTCCATATCAAAACCGGATCAAGTTTTATTTTGATATAAATGATAATCGTTCTCATTTTGGTGTCAAGAGGATTTCTTCTCCCCGATGGCTTTTTTATGATGTGATCTTATGAAATACAGTGGAGTCAACTGTCGAGGGGAATCCATGCATGATTGACGTGGGTTTTGAATGGCAGTCTTTATGCTTAAGCTTAAGCGAAGCACGGTATGCTTTTTAACATACCGGTCTTTAGGCTTTATTACCGCCTTGATTTCATCGTGAGACTGGCTGAGCCACTCTGCCTCTCGATTTACGCTTCCTATTCCAGATCAGTACTCCGGTTATCGATAACATTACCGTCGCCAGCCCGGTAATACAGACAACAATCCGTCCCGGCAGGCCAAGAACTTGACCGGAATGCAGCGGAAATTGCCATACGAGGAACTTGTCGGCCGGGGTGCCGCTGCTGTAGCCGCGTCGACCTCTGAGTTGACCCGTGTCGGCATCGACAAATACCTGTTCAAAACCGAGAATGAAAGCTGCTTCGCCGCGACCCGGCTCCTGAAAACCTACTCGATAAACACCCTGTGCCGGCATGTAGCCGACGAAGTCGGGCTGCATACCGCGCGCCAGGTCAGGCAACAGGGTTCGCGCGCGTTCGATGGCGGCTTCGAACGACAGTTGCGGTGCGGGCTGTACGCCGGAGCGCTTGGGCAGCGCCTGTGCCGGGTTGGGGCTCAGCGTGCCGAACAGGCTCACCACGGGCCGGAACACTTCCTGAGCCAGGTTGAAATAGGCGCCGCTCATGGCAAGCGTGAACAGCATGCCCCAAAGCCACAAGCCGCCGGCACGGTGCAAATCGAAATTGAGACGGGACGCGCCGGCGCCGCGCTTGATGAGCCAGGCCGGTTTCCAGCGTTGCCGCCAATTCCTTTCGGTCGGGTTGCCTGCTGTTCGGCAAGCCGATGTTTTGGGGTTCCGATAGCTTGGCAGCGTCAAATAAACCCCGACCAGGCAATCGATCATCCATGCCAGCGCCACCAGTCCCATCAACCATACTCCCCAGCGTCCCGGCAAGTGCAGCGAACGGTGCAGGCCATAGAGGAAGGGCATCAGGTGTATTCGGTCCACACGCAATGCGTCCGTTTGGCGGCCGCCCAGTATCCGGCCATCGTAGGGGTCGAGATAGACTTCGTCGATGGCCGGCACATTCGGTTTGCCGCCGGCAGATTTGTTACCTGGACTCAAACGCACATGCACACTCTCCCGGTCCGCACGGTGCAGCGCGAGAAAGCTGACCTGGGTATCCGGATACGCCTTCTGTACGGCGGCAACCAGCGCATTCGGCCCGAGTGCCGCAGTCCGGCGCTCCTGCACACGAAACAGGCCCGGATTCAATGCCTGGTCCAGCTCATGATAAAAAGCCAACAATGCTCCGGTGAGCCCGTTCATAATCAAGAACAAAGCTAGGCCCAGGCCGGCATAGCGATGGACTTTGGCAAAGAAGGGACGTACTCGCCGACCGCGCGCAGTCATGAGCCTCTCGCCGGCGCAACAGCCAACTTGCGCCGAGCGTAACGCCGCCTGTCCCGCGTCTGGGCAATATCCGAAGATAGCGCTACCAAGGCCGGAAGACAGGATTGAAAAACAACGGGTTTCATGGGTACTTTTTCCTTTTCAGTGGGTAATAATCAGGGCAGCTATTCAGAGCCGGATCAATGCGGATGAAACAGATTGCTTTGTAAGGCAAAAGGCAAAAGGCAAAAGGCAAAAGGCAAAGGGCAAAGGGCAAAGGGCAAAGGGCAAAGGGCAAAGGGCAAAGGGCAAAAGGGCGCACCTTTCGCCTTTCGCCCTTAGCCTTTAATCTTTAATCTTTATGCAAAATGTTTCACCCTTGGCTGCCTGAGCTACCGCAACGGCAGCGGCGATCAGAATTCGACCTTGGCTGCGAGCTTTAGCGAAATCGGCGCGCCGACCCCCAGCAAGCCGTTACCGGCGGTGCTCCAGTAATCATTATTGGTCGCATTGTCGAGCACCGCCTGAACCGTAGTGAGCTTGCCCGCAACGCGGGTCGCATAGCGTGCGCCTAGCGACAGCACTGCGTAATCATCGACGAAAGCCTGGTTTTCGTTGTTGACCGGACGCTTGCCCACGTAATGCACCCCGCTGCTGAGCGCCAGTCCCGGCACGCTTTGCAGGCGATACTCGGCGAACAGACTGGCGGTTTGCTCCGGCGTGTTATCGGGTGTCTTGCCGAAGGTTGCGGTATTGGCGGCGTTCAGCTGCTTGGCATTCATGAACATGGCCGACCCGATCAGCGACAGTTGCGGGGTCACTTCGCCGGAGGCCGACAATTCCACGCCTCTGTACTGCGCCATGCCGTTCAGTACAAAGCGATTGGCCGAATCCACAGTGGTCGATGCGCGCTTGATGTCGAAATACGCCGCCTGCAGCAATATCCCTTTTCCAAGCTCCGCCTTCACGCCGGCTTCCTTCTGCTCCGACACAGCCGGGGCCAATATCTCGCCATTATTGGCCCGGTTGGCCGGCGCTTGCCCGCTTTCCTCAACCCCTTCGATGTAACTGCCGTAGATAGACACGTTAGTGATAGGTTTAAACATCAGCGCCAGCGACGGATTGATGGTGTCCGCCTTAAAACGCGAGGTAGCCCCGACGCTCTCATAGTCGCTGCCGCGCACTCCCAGCATGGCTTGCCATTTCTCGCCAAGCAAAACGTGATCGGATAAATAGGCGCCCAGGTCCGTTATTTTCGACGGATTTGAAGTGAATGGGACGGTCGGAGAACGTTGCGCGATATTAACCGGATTGTACAGGTTTTGCGCCGTATCGAAGGTGGAGGAGGAGCGCGGATCCTGACGGCGCTCATTGCCGGTAACGCCCAGCGACACTTCATGCGTGATCCACTCGCCCGGAAAGCGGGCGAACACTTCGCCGCGAATATTCTCGTTATTCCACTCCGCCCCACGCTGGAAGAAAGTGCGCAGGGTACCTTGGCCGGTGGCGAGATTATAGTTTTGGAATTGGGAGAAATTACGGTCGCGCAGGGTTTCCGCTTTACCGGCTTCGACTAACAACGCCCAATCGTCATTGATCGCATAATCGGCCCGCAGCAGCAGATTAGTGGCCTCGGCGTCGTATTTCTGCCATTCGCCGGCGAGATTACGGCTCGCGTCCGGCACGCCGGGCAAGGTGATAACGCCGTTGACTGCCGCAGGCACCTGGATTCCCGCCTGCTCGGAGGCTTCTTTGCGGTAATGTTCAATATCGAATTTCAGGGAAAGTTTATCGTTGACCAGCCAGTCGAAAGCGCCCGAGGTCAGCGCACGGTAACCGGAAAAATTGTCGATGCCGATGTCCTCGCGGCCGCCGAGCAGGTTGACGCGCGCGCCGAATTGCTGCCGGTCGCCGAAGCGCCGCCCCAGATCAATGTGTCCATTTGTCCCGCCGTATTGATTGGCCAGCACCGAAACATTGGTAATGGGGGTATTGCCTGCGCGTTTGGTAACCATGTTGACGATACCCGAGGGCGGCACGAAGCCATAGTAAAGCGACGAAGCGCCTTTGAGCACTTCGACGCGTTCCTTGTTCTCCAGCGGAATGTCGATTAGATTGATAACCGGCAATGATCCGTTCAGCCGGTAATTGCTGCGGTTTTCCACCAGAATGCCGCGAATCGAAATATTGTCGTAAGTCGAACCATTCAATTGCGCGCGGGTAACGCCCGCTGTATTACGCAGGGCGCCGAACAGCGTACTCGCCGCTTGGGCATCGAGCACCTCCCGGGTGATCACGTTGCTGGTCTGCGGAACGTCGAGCGGCGCCATGTCCCGGAACGTGCCGACTTGAACGACATTGGACTTGAAGCTCTTATTCTGCCCGGCGGTCACATTCACTGTGGAAAGCTGTGTGGCCGGTTCGGCCTGATCCGGCGTCTGGGCGTTGGCCTGAGGAAGTAAAAACGCCAGCGTAAGTCCGCTTGCTAAGGTGGGTAAATGAAATTGCATGGATGATACCTCTTTAGGTTGATTGAATATAAAAAATAAGAATCGACACACAGCGCGTAGTGCAGGGGTATCCTGTCAACGCCTTCCTGCCGATGCTATAGCGCGGTTAATGATGGGGCCGCTAGGGAGGTTTCCTCGGTTGGCGGATAAATCCCAACGGTATCGCCCGCCGTTCGGCGGCCATCCCCATCATGTCGTCCGGATCTGATCAATGGCTCGAACCGTGGGCGAGGAGAACGGTAATGCGGCCTGGTCTTGCAGCAGCCATAACGAAATATTGCAGGCAGGCAGCGGCGACGGAAACCGATGGCGGGTGGTTTTGGGCGGGTATAAGTCGCCGCTCCGGGCGCGGCGTACGATTTCTTCGGGCGTGACGACATAGCCCTGGCGCGTGGCGATTACCTCGACCTGATCGTAGTCGAGGAGCAGGCACGGAACATAGTTCAGCTTGAGCCGCCGCGCCGCCTCGAAGCGGTGATGGCCGTCCATGACGGCCAAGCTGTTGCATTCGAGCGTGATCGGAATACGCCAGAGCTGTTCGCGCATTATCGTATCGGCCAGGGTCGCAGCGTGTTCGGCATGGTGGCGCTCATTCGGGCGAATAAGGTCTATGCGCACGAAATGGATGGGAATTGAACAGAGCATGGTCAGGTCCTTTCTATATCGTTGTCCAGATACACCCGTTCGGGGTGCGGGTGACTTAAGAAGTCGTGATGGGATATGTGCCAGCCGTAGGCGCCGGCCAGCAGGAAAGCGACGCAGTCGCCTGCGCGCAGGACGTCGACGTGGGCGTCGCGCGCCAGGATGTCCTTGGGTGTGCAGAGTTCGCCGCACAGCGTGACTGGGGCGTCGTGTACGCCTGGACGCGAAAACGGGTAAGGCCAAGCGTCGCGCGCCAGGATCACGAACGGATGATTGTGCTGCCAAGACACCGGTAACCGGAAATGGTGCGATCCGCCGCGCAAAACGGCAAAGTGTTTGCCGTGGTTAGTTTTCACGTCGATGACTTCGGCCAGATAATAACCACAGTCCGCGGTCAGAAAGCGGCCGCATTCGAAGATAATCTCGAAACCGGGCCGACGCGCGGCGATCAGCGCCGACAGTCCGGTGCAGAAACCTTCCCAATCGAATTGCGCCAGCGGCTCGGCGTAGTTCACGCCGATGCCGCCGCCGACATTGAGCCAATCGAACGCCAGCCCGTAGCGGCGCTGCCAGGCTTCCGCCAAATCGAAGTAGTGTTCGAGCAGGGCAAGATGGGTCTGCGCATCCAGATTGTTGGAAATGGCATGGATATGCAGACCTTTCAGACGCACGCCCGGCAGGGTTAGCGCCAGCTCGATCAGCGCCGGTATCCGCGCCTCTTCGATGCCGAATTGGCTGGCCTGTCCGCCCATGCGCAACGTGGCTTGCTGCGGCACATGCGCCGGATTGACCCGCAGCAGGATGTCCGCTACTTGGTTGCGGCGGCGCGCGATCCAGTCGAGACGCCGCAGTTGGTGTTCGCTTTCCACATGAATCAGCATGACCCTGTGCTCAAGAGCGCCTTCCAGTTCGGCATCGGTCTTGCCGGGACCGCCGAACACAATCGGCACGGCGCTGTCGATGGCGCGCACGCGCTGGATTTCACCCAGCGACGCCACTTCAAAGCCGTCGCTGCGCTGCAACAGCGACTCCAGGACCGGCGCATCGCTGTTGGCCTTGATGGCGTAGAACAGCTTGCATTGTGCAGGCAGGCTACGGCGCAGCGTGTCGACGCGCCGGCGCAAATGCGCCAGATCGTACAGGTAGGCGCACACCGGTTCCGTGCGGCCTGCCAGGTAATTATGTAAATGTTGCAGATTCATTGTCCGATGTCCTTCAGTTGATGTTGGGCCAGCTGCGCAGCCATAGCGCGGCGGGCGATGCCGCGGTCGTCGCCGAGGATGAACATGCCGACTTGGTTCCGGCGCCAGGCCTGGAAATCCTCCGGCGCGCGCGGCAACGCGCAAAAGACCTTGCCGTGCTGTAGAGCCGCCGCGTATATGCGCGATACCGCCGCGCAGACGTCCGGGTGGCGGGTCTGCCAAGGCAGTCCGAGCGACTGCGAGAGGTCGGCCGCGCCTTCCAGCAGCACGTCGATTCCGTCCACCGCGGCGATGGCATCGGCTTGCTCGACGCCTTCACGGTCTTCGATCATTGCCACGACCAGCGTGTGCTCGCGCTCAGTCTCCATGGCAGCCGCCAGATCGTCGCGGCCGTAGCCGTTGCGCCAGGTGGCGTTCAGACTACGGTCGCCGCGCGGGGAAAAATGACAAAGCCTTACTGCATCCTGAGCAGCCCGTACCGAGCGGATGCGTGGAAACACGATGCCTTCGGCCCCGGCGTCCAGCGCCTGCAACGCTTGATGCGGAGCAGCCACCCGGACCAGCGCGGCTATGCCGCAGGCGCGTGCCGCCAACAACATGGCGGCTAGCTGTTCGGGGCCAATCAGCGTGTGTTCCAGATCGATCACCACGAAGTCGTAACCGGCCGCGGCGATCAGTTCGACGGAGAGTGCCGCCGGCGTCGAGCAAAACAGCCCGTATAGCGGATCGTGCAGCTGCAAACGGGCTTTCAGGCGCATGGCGGTTTGCCCTCTTGCGCCAATGGGTTAGGCGCGAGCCGCGTGCGCAAACGGATTTCCTGCCGGAACCGGCGGCTGGCGAGCAGTTCAATCGAAACCTGATCGGCAAAGCAGTCGAATAGCGCATGACGCGCCGCCTGCCGGGGATGACGCTGTTGATGGGCTCGTAGCGCCTCGCCGGTGATCCGCCAGAACCGCGCCTCATCCATGTCGTAGAAACGCTGGAACAGCCAAGCCAATTCAGCCAAATTGACGAAAAACAGCGCATCGAAAGTGAAATCGCGCAGCTCGTCGGCGTCGCCGGTTTCCAGAAAAGAGTTCGGATTGACGCGGGCATGCTCGGCGGGCGGCGCTGTCAGTACCGGTGCGGGACCGGACAGCAGCGCCTTGCTGAAGCGCACGCCGTCGTGAAAGTCCTTGAGCGCCACTCGTGCCGGGAGCCCGTCTTCATGCAGCAGAATCATGTTTTGCGCATGCGATTCCAGCGCCGTGCCGTGTTCCCACAGCAGATGCAACACCGGCAGCCAGGCGCGCTCGATCAGCCGCTTCAGCCACGCTTCGGAGCCGTAGCGCTTTACCCACGGGTCGATAAAAGGCAGCCCATCGGCGTCCACATGCATCAAGGCCGTCATCGGAATTGCGGCTTCACCCGGCTGCAAATGGTTATGCACGCTTTCGCGCCAGATGCAGGCCAATGCCCCGTACTGTCCGTGCGCCGGAGCCGACGAGCTGAAACTCACGCCGGCCACTTCGCGCAACAGCACCGGCCGCGCCATCGGCTCCGGCCAGTCGGTGCGCTCCACCAGCGCCAGCAGCCAGTCGCTGATGACAGCGGCGTTTTGCACGGTGTGGGGCGCCAGCACGCGCGACGTGGAGGTATTGACAAGGTTCATCGACAGCTTGAGCGACAGGCGGCCGGGATCGCTCAGGTTGCTCAGGGTGCGGATCGATTGCTGCGGCAGGTAACGATCCGTCAGCGGCCCGACCGGCAGCAATTCGCCGCGCGCCATCGCCTGATGGTAGCCGGGCAGGATCACCTCGGCCCATTGCCAGGGATGAACCGGCAGCGGCAGGTAGTCTTCGGGCCGTAAGCCGCGCCGGATCAGTTCGCCGGAAAAAAGCCGCCCGTCCGCTTCGCCCAGCAATGGCTGGTCCTGCGCGGCGCTGACGGCGCCGCGGCTGCAATCCCGGCGCACCGCCAGCAGCAAGGGCGTCACAGTCGGCGCGAACTCCGGCGCATAGGCGCTGTTGTCAGCCAGCGTAAAGCCGAGGCGCGATTTATAGCTCGGGTGGTACGGGTGGCTATCGGTCAGCCGGGCTTCAACCGTATCGTAATCGGCGCCGCGCAATACCTGAGAGCCGCGCGCATGCAGGGTTTGGGCATCCTTGATCTGGGTCGCCGTCAGTTCCGCAGCAAACCGGCTGAGCAGGATTGCGTCGGCGTCCAGCCATGGCGCGATTTCCGCCAGGAACAGCGCGGGATCGGTCGCGTCTTCGCTAACGCCGTCAGCCTCGCGCAGCAGCGGCTCAGTGAGTCGGATACGGCCGAAACTGAAGGTATGTTGCGCTTGGCACCGGTAGCTGACCGGCGCGTTGCCGGCACTGAGGCCGGGCACAACCAGAATTTCGCCCTGCCACTCGCAATGCGGCAACGCGTTTTCGAACAGCAAGGCTTCCAATAATTGACGCAGCACGCGGCGGCTGGCTTGCCGGTAAAAGGGGCTGTCGAGCAGGTTTTGATAGTCGTAGGGTTGCATGGAGTTACCTTTGAGACAGCATGGGGTTGGGGATTTCGACCCAGACCGGACATTCGCCGTGTTGATGGAAACTGCTGAGCATGTTGGCTTTTGCCGGCAGCGTAGCTTGGTTGAGTAATGTCTGTACCAGCGGGTCGCCGGTCGCAGCAAGACGGGCTGCGGTGTCCCGCCACAGCGCGGCCTCCGCGGTCAGTCCGGTGCGGGCCAAACAGGCAATCGCATGGCCTACGTGATTGACCAGCACGTAATACTGGAAGCGATGCCATGCCTGTTCTTCTTCGTAAAGCGCAGGACTGTCCGGCTTTAGCCGGTCGAGGAACGGAAAGCGTGCGCGGCTGATGCTGGTGCCTTCCATATCGCGCGCATAGCCTCGCACCGGCCAGCCGCCCAGGAAAGCCACCATGGTGTTTTGCAGATGTGCTTCCAGGCTGATGCCGTAATCGGAAAATAGCCGCAGTAACGGCAGCAGCGTGACGTCGAGGTAGCGGGTCCACCACGTCCTAACCAGCGCCTCGTCGGGTGCTTGTATCCCGGCTGCTTGCCGAAGCAAGGCCAGCAATGGGATTTCCCCGTCAGCCGCTTCCTCCAGCACCGACGCGAGCACCTGAACGTGTTCGGCCTCCTCAGGCGGCATCGCTTGCCGGTACACCACCGCGCAAGCGGCGCGTAGCGCGTCGTTCGGCAGCTTCAAGGTCTGGCTTCCCAATTCCGGAAGAATGCGGAACGCGGCTTGTTCGAGTACCTGCCGTGGCAGTAAGGACAGCGCGAGACTGGCGTCCAGCGCCCGTTCGACCTGCTCGGGCGGGTTGTTGCGTATGAAATTGGTGATGCGGATATCGAGCGATAGCTTGAGAAACAGACTTTGGCCGGGAAGCCACACCGTGCGAACCGAAGACGTGGGCCAGGCCACTTCTCCCAACGGCCCCAGCGAGATCAGCGAACGGTTTTTTACCAGCGTATCGATTTCAGGCAGGCCCAGTAAATAATTGGCTTGCCAGGGATGGCAAGGCAACAGCCGATAATCGCCATCGGCCAACAAGTTTTCGGCGAAGCAGGCCGCCTCGGGATCGATCGGCAAGCAGTCTCCGTCCAGGACGCGGGCATCGAGCAGGCCGGAGGCTACCGCGAAGTAATGCAGGCGGAACGAGGCTCCCAGTTCGGGGGCGTAGCGCTGCATGTCTTCCTCGCTAAAGCCTTCCGAGGCTTTGGAGGTCACATGGAAAATGTGGCCGAAACGCAAGCCTTGCTCGGCTGCCAAAAAAGGCGAGCGCAGCCCATCAGGTTTATACCGGTGGAAGCGATGCACCTTATCTATGCTGTTGTACATCAGCGTCTTCAGGCGGTCGCGACAGTGATCCGCGGCATCGGCAGGATGATTGCCGGTCGCAGCGAGCGTGTCAACGATCATATCGACCAGGGGCTTGGCGTCGCCGGTTAAGGGGCTCCAGTCGCCGTCCCGGCCGATCCAGGCGAAAGGCGACACTCGGTGGTAGCCGATCGGAGAGAAGTAGCTTAGCGCGCCGATCCATTGATGCCCGGTCCGGGCGAACGATACCCGGTAAGGCATCAGTCCGGCGGCTCGCCAGGCTTCAATCTGCGCATGCAGTTCGGCCGGCCCCGGCTCGGCAGGCGCAAGGCGGGGATCGAAACAAGCGGTTTCCCGGCAATACGTATTGAGGTACTGTTCCACCAGGCGCCGCTCTATGGCGGCCAGTTGCTGTAGGTGAGGGGACATCTGAGTTTTCCTTTAATTTTGTTTACAGGGAGTTAAAACGGCATGCCGGCCGCTATGAACCAGCAGCCCGGCGGCCAGGAACAACGCCGCCACCGGCCAAACGAGGTTGACATGGTCGAGGCGCGGCATCAGAACCATGATCAGCAGTGGGCCCAGCAGTTGGCCGACGACCATGAAACTCCTGCTTAAGCCCGTCACATGCCCATAAGCCGAGGCGGGCAGTCGACGGCTGCAAGCCAACAGCATTGATTGCGCCAGCGCTGCATAACACGCGCCCTGAACTACCCGCAGCAGGGCGACGAGCCAGATTTGGTCAACCAGGGTCAACAATCCGATCGACAAGGCGCAGCCAACGGCGGCCAGCGCAAAATGGCGTCGCGGTTCGCCGCAATCGTTGAGACGGCCCCACAGCGGACCGGCCAGCATGGCGGCGAGCCAGCCCAGCGCATGCAGCAGCCCGATCTTACCTGCGGTGGCGTCGGCGGCGGGGAAACGAGCCGTCACGTAGAGCGCAAAGACATTGACCAGCGCGAACGCGGCGGCCTGAATCAGACAGGCGGCGAACATCCATTTGCGCAAATCGGCATCGGCGAGTACGGTGCGCAAGCCGGCGAACTGCGGAACATCGGGAGAGGGCTTTGTTTTCGGCGGTTCGCTGAGCCGGCTCCACAGCAGCCCGCCGGCGATGCCGGTCAGCAGCGCGCTGGCCGTCAGCAGCGGCTTGAGCGACCAATGCTCCAGCATGATGCCGCCAAGGATTGGCCCCGCCAGCGAACCGCAGGCGATTGCGCTTTCCTGCAAGCCCAGCGAGCGCCCGCGCGATGCGTCGTCGCTGACGTAACCGATGAAGGCGGTCAGCACCACGCCAAGGGTGCTGATGCCTTGCAGCAGGCGGCCCAGCATGAAACCGTAAACATTCGGACTCAAGGCCATCAGCAGCATGCTGGCAATAAACACGGTCAGCGATAGCAACAGCATGCGGCGATAACCGAAGCGGTCGCACCATCGGCCGGCGTAGGGGGCGAAGCACAACATGCCCAAGGCCGGCGCGGCCAAGGCAAGACTGCTCCAGCGCGCCGTGCCGAGCGTGTCCAACTGCGTCAGCGTCGCCACGTACAGCGGCATGATCGGCACCAGCACCATCATGCCGAGCGTGGTTACGGCCTGACAGCTCAGCAGCAACAGAAGGTTGCCGGAACCCGGCAGCACGGCGCTCATACAGTACCTTCGACGGCTAACAACGGATTGATCAGACGGCCCATCGCGCTGGGCATGCCGGTGCCGAAGCTCGGGCGGCCGAGCAGCGGTGCGAGCACCTGCTTGAATGGCCAAGCGGCTTCGTCCAGCAGCAGAGTCCTGGTCTGAGAGGCGATTTCATCCGGCAGCGACACGCATGCCAGGCAGGCTTCCAGCGCCGTGCGGACTAGATGCCAGCCATGCGCTTCTTCCCGGTCGTAGCGCTCGGCCAGCGCGGCGAGAATGGCGTACAGGTTGACTTCGATAGCCAAGGTTTGCAGATAGGCCAGCAGCTCCCGCGGGTTGTCCAGTTCCAGCGTATTGGGCGTGCTGCGGTCGATGACGTAAGCGGGTGCCGCCACGCCTTGGGCCTGCATCAACGGTCGGCAGACGCGCAAGGTATCATGGTCGCGCAGCACCAGCGCGGCGATATGCTGCCCCTGAAAAGCCAACAGCACGTTCTGCCCGTGCAGCTCCGGCATCACGCCTTGCGCGAAACAGCGCAGGCCCAACTCCAGCAAAGCGCGGGCGATGTCGGCGAACAGCATCCAGGCCTCTTCTTCATGCGCCGCGTAGCCCAGCAGATGATCGAACGCAGGCAGTGCGCCGTCAGCAATTGTTACCGGCAACGCCGCCATCGGGACCAGCCGGGTTCCCGGCAGCGCCGGATATTGGCGGATCAGGCAGGCCAGCTCGCCCGGATCGGCTTCGAGCGTGTCGCACTGCCGTAGCGCCCACCATTGACTCTCGTCGCACAGCCGCAGGTTCGACGCCAGCCAGGCATCCTTTCGGCGCAGGCTTTCCAGACAGGCTCCGGCGAGCACGGCATTGTGCAGATAGCGCGGCGGCAGGGTGCGTATCGCCCCCAATGCATTGATGGAGAGCGACACTTTGAGGTGTATATCGGAGCATCCGGTGACGGTAAGCGAACGTAGCGAAGCGGTCGGGATCGCCGATCCCGGCCCCGTACCCAAGTCGATATACGCCGCCGTTGCCGACAGCCCGGTCCAGTCAAACCGCGCCCATTGCCACGGATGAATCGGCAACCACAGCCAGGCATCGCCATCGGCGCCGTGAGCGCTGGCGGCCGCGCTCAGCGTATCCCGTTCCATCGGGTCGAGCAGGCACTCGGCAAGGGGCTGGCCGGCAATGGCGCTCCCTCTTATCCTGTCCCGTAATAGCGCCACCCAGTGCAGCGGGAACGAGGGCCTGGTTTCAGGCGAGTAGGCTGTGCCGTCGCTTCCGTCCCAGTCCTTGGCGCGGGCCAGCGGATGGAACGGCCGATCTTTCAGGCAGCTTAGCGCTTCCCATGACAGCAAATCGTCCGGGGCCGCTGTAAGCTTGGCGACGATGCTGCGTTCATACTCTGCCGAGAACGCGGCCTGGGCATGGGCGAACAGGAAGAACCGGGCAAAGCGGCCGGTCCGGTCGTTCCACCAGTCGGCCGATTGCAATGCCTCGACGGTTTGGACGATATTCAAGCCTGTCGGGTGCGTAGCGTTATGCAAAACAACGGGCCGGTCCGAAACCCGGAACGGGCGCAATCCGGCGGCCCGGCGGCCATGCCAGTGCAGCGACCGCAATTCGTCGAGCGCGACTTTCAGTGTTGTTTCGCCATCGGCGGCCGAATCGAACACACAGTGTTTGCGAAAGCCGTAGAGATCTTCCAGCCAGAGCGCGTCGAACAGGTCTTGAGTTAAGCGCCGCGCATACGGATGATGAGTGTTGGACTCCATCAGTTTCAACCGTATAACGGCAGTTGCGTGCCGATGCCGCGCGCTCGCGCCAGATGATAGAAGTGGCGTGCGCAGACAATGTCGTCGAGCGCCATGCCCATCGGGTTGAGCAGAATGATTTCTTCATCGTTTTCCCGGCCCGGTTTGTCGCCGGCCACGATTTCACCCAATTCGGCATGCAGGCGCTCGCGGCTGAAACGCCCTTCCAGCACCAGCTGGTTGATGATTTTTTTCTCGCGGTTGGACTGCTCCCAATCGTCAACCACCACCTTGTCGGCTTGTTCGTAGACTTCCTTATGCACGTCCATGATCGATACGTTACTGACGAAAGCGCCGGGTTTGAGCCAGTCGTAGCGCAAATAAGGCGCGTCGGCCACCGTGCAGGTAACGATTACATCGCCGGCGCGTACCGCGGCTTCTGCGGAATCGGCCTGAATGAAGGCGATGCTCGGGAAACGCCCGGCCAGTCCGGCGATGAAGGCATCGGCGGCAGCGGAGGACAAGTCGAACAGATGCAAGCGTTCGATCGACGGGAACTGCTCCAGTAATGTTTGCATCTGCATCCGCGCAATCGGACCGCAACCGATGCCGGCGACGTCAGTGAATCCGCCACGCGCCAGATGGCGCGTGGCGACGGCGGTGATGGCGGCGGTGCGCATGCCGCTGATCAGTCCGCCTTCCATGATCGCAATCGGATAGTTGGTTTGCGCGTCGTTCAGCACCACGACCGCGCTGGCGCGCTCCAACCCAAACCGGGCCGGATTGTGCTGTCGGCTGCCGATCCATTTGAGCCCGGCGATTGCTTGCTCGCCGCCCAGGTAACAGGGCATCGCGATGATGCGGTCGGCGATATGGTCGGCGCCCGGCCAGCGCAGGTACGGTTTGAGCGGTTGCACATAATCACGGCGTAGGTGAGCGGCAAGTCCGTCTATGATCGCGTCGACATAGGGCTGTGAGTGGTCGCCGCCCAATTCGATCAGGTCGTTGCGGCTGAGATAAAGCAAATCCGCTGAGAGAGTTGGTGTAGTCATGCTATTTGTCCAAGTAGGTGTGAGGTGCGGTCCAGGTGCCGATCTTTCATGCGCGACAGCCATTCGTCGTCGTAGACGGAATCCAGATAACGCTCGCCCCGGTCGGGCAGGACGGTCAGGATGCGGGTGCCGTGCGGCACCTGCCTGGCGAGACGCTGAATGGCTGAGATAACCGAGCCGGACGAGCCCCCTGCGAAAATGCCTTCGTGCTTTACCAGCTCGCGGCAAGCGACGGCCGATTCATAGTCGTCGATATGAATAGCCTGGTCGATTTCGCCGTGCTGCAACAGCTCCGGCACGCGGCTGGCGCCGATTCCGGGCAGCTCGCGCGGATACGGCGGGGTGCCGAACAGTACCGAACCGACGGCATCCACGGCCACAACCTTCAGGTCCGGCCACGCTTCCCGCAGCCGCCGGGAGATGCCGTGCACGGTACCGGAAGTGCTGACGCCCAGCACCAGGTAATCCACCGGCCGGTCCAGGTACTTCAGAATCTCTTCTCCTTCTCCGTGGTAGTGGCTTTGCCAGTTACGTTCGTTGGCATACTGGTTGATCCATACCGCATCCGGCTGCTCGCGCAACAGGTGTTTGACACGCTCGATACGGGTTTCCAGATAGCCATTTTGGCTATCTTTCTCGGTCACCAGTTCGATATTGCCGCCATAGCATCGAATGATCTTTAAATTGATCGGCGAGATTTTCGGATCGACCACCGCCGTAAAACGCAAGCCGTGGATCCGGCACGTCATCGCCAAGGCAATGGCGAGGTTGCCCGACGAGCTTTCGATGATATGCGAACCCGGCCGAATGGTGCCTTCGGCCAGACCGCGTTCGACAATGTAGCGCGCCGGTCTGTCCTTGACGCTGCCGCCGGGATTGAGCATCTCCAGCTTGGCGAGAACCTCGCATGGCGAATTGCGGAACAAACGCGACAGGCGGACGATAGGCGTTTCCCCGATGCCGTTAAGAATGCTGTGCAGGATCATTGGGCCGCCTCGCTGCGTAATGCATTGAGGTTGCGCACTCCGTCGGCCATTTGCGCGATACGGGCAAGCACCGCTTCCGGCAGCTTACGAAAGAAGTCAGCCTCCTCAGTCGGCAAGCGTCGATTTAATACGCGATGATTTCGTGCGCTCATGGCGAGCGGAATATCGTTAACGGCGGCTTCGCTATGGGGGGCGGTTACCGCTGTTTTTTTATGACCGGTTGATTCTTGCATTGCGGTAAAAGTACCTGCGCTTTTCGCTTTGATAGCGGAACACGGCTGCGGAGTAATCTCCGTAGCTTCGGAATAGGGTGCGTCCGTTAATGTAGCGATGGTTAGCGGCAGTACTTGATTTTGGTAATAGCGCATAAACATTTTCCTCGTTGAGGTTGGTTTGTTTCTGGCTGGCTATTCACACCAAAGTGATGGCTGGCTAAATGAGGGGCGGCTTATACATTGCTGCATAAGCCTGATTTACAGGTTTATCCTCGCTTCAGGCGATTAAGTTAAAACAATAGCCGGATAGATAGGCTAAGCCCAATGGATACGGCTAATTAATACAGGGAGTCAGTTTGCTGAAAATACTGCGTTAGCCCGGTCCGTCAATAATGCCAACGACAGGCCGAGGCGGAAAGCTGTCGTTGACCGATTGGGTAGAGACATGAGTTAGCAGAATCAATTTTTGGTTATGCATGAGTTTGCCTTATATATCCATTTGAACGCTGAGCATCACTGAGCGTCCCGGTCCCGGCATTCGGCCCAGGCTGGTATCCACGCCGCGGAAGTAGTAGTCCTGATTGAACAGGTTGTTGCCGCCAAGGCCGACCCGCATGTTGGCTTTGTCGACACGGAAATCTTTAGTGATTTGGGCATTCCACAGCCAATAGCCCGGTATCTTGCCTTTATCGCCGATGGCGTTTTCCAGCACGGTGTTGGCCGCATCGGTATAGGCGGAACTCAGGTACGAACCGTTGACGTTGAAGTTGACGGTGTTGATGCGGTAATTGCCTTGCAGGCTGATTTGATGGTGCGAGCTGAACGGCACTTCATTGTTCTTAAACGCGACTTGCGTCGTGCCGCTGAACAGGTTATTCAACTGCTCGGTGTCCACATAGGTGTAGCCGGCTTTGAGATCGAGGCCGGACAGGAATGATGGACGCCAGTCCAGTTCGGTTTCGTAGCCTTGATGCTGGGCTTGGCCGAGGTTACGGAATTTGGTGGTGCCGCTTTCCACGACGCCGACGATTTGATTGTCGAAGTCGAAACGGAAATAACTGAATGTGGCGTCGAGTTCCGATAGCGGCGACACACGCAGACCGGCTTCATAGTTCCAGGCTTTTTCTACACCGGTATCGCCTCCCAGGGTGATTTGGGTGAATTGCACCGGCTGCAAGGATTTATGCATATTACCGAACAAGAATATTTTATCCGGCCACAGCTTGACGCCTACGTCGACGCCGGGCAGCAATTCGTTGCTGCGACTGTCGACGACTACGCCGGTCAATTGGTTGTGGCTGGATTGGTCGATCCATTCCGAACGTAAGCCCGGCGTGACGCTAAGGCGCTCATTCCACACGCTTAAGGTATCGCTGGCATAGAGTGCAAAGGCGTCGGTGCCGAAATGAAAGTCCTGGGCATTGAGGACGCTGCCGTTGCTCAGGCGGGTTCGGTCGACTCCCTGTTCGACGCTTTCGCTGACGTAACGCCCGCCCAAGGTGAATTTATGGTCCAGCCAGCCGGTTTTGGCGCCTACGGTAAGACGCGGTTCGGTACCGAAAACGGTGAATGTGCGCGGGCTGGTTTGCACGCCGTCGGACACCTTGGAGGGATCAAGGTTACATGAGGTCGCGGCAGCATTGAGCTGACAGCCGACGGTGAACTCCCTGTCGCTGGTGTGGGCAAAATTGGTCCAGTTGAATTCCGCCGGGCTGCCGAAAAGATCGAAGTTTTGGTTGTAGACCAAATGCCCCCGTACCGTATCGCCCTGGAATTTGTCGTACGGCCGCTGCGACTGGAAACGATCCTGATTGTAGGCTTGGGGCGACAGGCTGCCGGGTAGTTGGGTGTCGGTATTGTAATACTGCAATCCGGCCTTGATGTCGGCGTTGTCGGTAACGAACCAGTGCGCGTCCAGCGACATGTTTTCCACTTCCGTGTCCGAGTGGGCGCGGGACGAATCGCCCATCACCGTGTTGGCCTGGAATTGCAGGCCCAGCCTGTCGTTGACGAAGCCGCCGGCGCGCAGGTAGCTGTCGGTCAGCACATTGCCGGTTTCGGTGGAAATGGTTAGCGCCTCTCTTATGGTGGCGCTGAATTTATCCTGGATCGGTTTGCTGATGAAATTGATCACGCCGCCGACATTATTCGGCCCGTAGCGCACGGCTGCCCCGCCGCGTGCGACATCGACTCTATCTACGGTTTGCATGGTCAGCGGGAACATCGACAAGCCTGTTTGTCCATACGGGGCCAGGGCGATAGGAATGCCATCGACCAGCACCAGGGTGCGCGTACTGCGTCTGGGGTCCAGTCCGCGCACGCCGATATTCGGCAGAATGCCGGTGCCGGTTTCATCCTGGGCGCGAACGCCCGGTACCAGACGTAAAGCATCTTCCAGAGTGCGGGCTCCGGCTTGTTGCAATTCGGTGTCGGTGACCACGGAGCGTCCTCCTGGATAGGTGCGAACGCTGTCTTTGGTTGGCGGTCCCAGCCAGTCTCCTTTGACGGTGATTTCTTCCAATATGGCAGTGTCTTTGTTTGGCTCTGCCGCGGCTAACGGCAATGAGGCCAGGTAGGCACTACCGGCTAAGGTGATGGCCATGCGAGTGGTCACGCGTTTCATGATAAGGCTCCTTGATAACTCAGTTATTGTTCGTATAGAGAAAACGGATGATTCAACACATGGATCGCGACGATATAACTAACTTTTAGGATGTCATGAATCAGGCGAAAGTGTTAAGTGCAAATAACTTTAACGCTAATGAGAATGATTGTCAATTAGATTGGTTAAGGAGTTTTATTCTTTCGCCTAAGTGCAGGTAGAGTCTCGTAGGGTACGCGGGAGGTAGAGCAATGCATGGAGCAATTGCCGGGAGCGACGCATGGAGCGGTTGCCGAATATCCGGCTGGGATTCTCTGCCGCGCTGATTCTTGACGGCAGCGCGAGGCCGCAAAAGACTGGCCGTATTTGCGGTTGTGCAGGAGATACAACTACGCGTCCGGCACTTGTAACTGGAAATTTATTGGCGCTGTTGACAATCATTCTCATTCTCATATAATTTATTCCAAGATTTCTTTTGGAGCACAAGATTATGTTAAACAATCCGCTTTCCGAATCGCCCGATCTCGCCGAGGTTAAGGATCCCCTGTTGGCATATCTTGATCAGCAGGTAACCGGCTATGCTCGGTCACTCAATCAGGGTGAGGCAGTGGAAATAGTCCGTTGTTTAGAAATGCTTGCAACCAGTTTGGGCGTTACCTCGCCTCTGTTGTGCGAGGTTGGACAGCAGTTATCTAATATCTGGCAGAAAAACGTTTTCGAAGCGCCGGCGGCAGAACAACCGGAACGGCCGGTTCCGGCAGCCTGTTATCTGATGGGGCTTGCCGAGAGTGAATATTGTTCGGTTACCCGCTGTGCTGACAAGGATATGATTTACGTACAATTGAGCTCATTCCACGTACGGTTTCCGGTTGCGGTTTTTCGCTCGATTTGCAAGACGTTTATGGATGCGGAAAGTCGGCTTGAATACCGTACTGCAAGGGATTTTTCCGGTTCCCGCGCTCTGGGTGGGCGTGTGGAAACGGGGGGCGACAACTGTTCTTCCTTTGATAATTAAAGAGTAGGCGTAAATGGTTCGAGAACAAAGCAAATGATGTGCGGTTTTTGAAACGGTACATGGATCATACGAACAATTTTTTTGCACCCGATTGTATAGCGGGTTCGGAGAAAGGAGGCCGGCAAAACAGGCCGGCAGCGGCGGGAATAGCAAGGATGTTTTAGGGATGTAATAGATTCCCGTCACACCATGGATTGATCAGAGTGCCCATACACAGGTTTCCATAAGCCTCTTGCGAAGCCTCAAAAGGCTTATAAAACGGGCAAAAAACTCACCATTGCAGCAGGGACGCTTTGCAGGGCGGACACCTATTGGGTGGGTGTCCGCCTGTTTTTTACCGGGTTGTGTAATCCGCAGTTTGGGACTGCACAGAGAAACACCATTAACAGTTTATAAGCAGGAGATAAATATGAACATGCGTTATGTCATTAGAATTTTTATCATGACGGTTTTTGCAATAGCGGCAGGATTTTCATCTGCGGCGCAGGCGGCGGTAAGAGAGTACTGGGTTGCCGCAGAAAAAACCGAATGGAATTATGCGCCTTCAGGCAAAAACCAGATCAATCCGGAAGACGGTCTCGGCGTGTGGGGGCGAAAAGTGGTCTATACCAAATACCGCTATATCGGTTACACCGACGGCAGTTGGTCGACACCCCTGCCGCAGCCGGAATCGATGGGAATATTGGGTCCGCAGCTGCAAGCAGTGGTGGGCGATACCATCAAGGTCAATTTTCTGAATAAAACCGACCGGCCGCTTTCCATGCATCCGCACGGCGTGCTTTATGACAAGGACAACGAAGGAGCGGACATGGACGGCGCCGGGGCGAGTGTGCAGCCGAATGAATCTTTTGCCTATACCTGGGTTGTGGACGAAGACGCCGGCCCCGGTCCGAATGATCCTTCGTCCATTGTCTGGCTCTATCACTCCCACGTCATGGCGGAAGAAGAAATCAACCTCGGCCTGATCGGTACTCTTGTGGTTACCCGCAAAGGCATGGAGCGTTCTGAGGCCGATCCTGCGCCTAAAGACGTAGACCAGGAGTTTACCTCCCTGTTCATGATTTTTAACGAAGAGAACGACAAGGAAAAAGGACTGAAACATTCCATCAATGGCCGCTTTTTCGGCAATCTCGAAGGCTATGAAACCCAGATAGGTAAACGCGTGCGCTGGCACCTCGTCGCCTTGGGCAATGAGGTGGACAACCATACCGTACATTGGCATGGGCAGACGGTGCTCGATCATGGACGCCGGACCGATGTGGTCGAAGTGCTGCCCGCCAGCATGACCTCGGTCACCATGATTCCCCGTTCAGCCGGCGACTGGCTGTTGCATTGCCACGTCAACGATCACATGATGGCCGGGATGTCTACTCGATGGCACGTCAGCCCTTAAATACCGATGGCTAACCGCATTGCAGACCGGCAGGAGATCGGTTTGCACTGATATTCAACACGGATACGAATTGCGGCTTTTGTCTCTCTTCGGGTGAGGGCTTTCAAAAAAGCGCAAATCGTGACCGTCCACAGTATATCGTCGCCTTCAGCGAGGCGGCAGCCCTGTGTCCGTACAATGTCTTGGCGCGGCAGGCGATGGAGACGATCAGCAAGGTCGGGTTTGTGGTACCGTTACGACCCGGCAACGCAGGTATACCGGTTGATGAAGGCCGGAATCGAATAGGCTCCTAATATTACCGTTGTAAATTGAGGTTAAACACTGATTAGACGGGTTGAAACGGATTTGATATTCGCGGTAGAGACATAATATTTTGCGTCTCTACCGCATTTATCAGTGATTATCAGCCAATGACGGGCGCTTGATGGCAAAAGGCGGCCATGTTGAAGTCCAGGTTTTTCGCCTTGCGCCTTTTGCCCTTCGCCTGATTTTCAATACCGGCTTCGTGATGAATATGTTGCCTGTTAAAACAGCCTGGGGAAACACCACGCCGCAACCCCATACAAAACCACCGCCAGAAAGATCAATACGGTAAAGCCGAACTGCATCGCAATCAGGGTTGCCAGTATCGCGCTGATCACCGAGGCGCAGCCGTTAATGCCCCATGCCCAAGGGATCAACGCCGGGGCGGTTTGGCTGATGTTAGCCAGTGCCATCGGAAACGGCATGCCCATGCACAAACCCAGAGGCGCTATCAAAATTATTGAAAACAGGTAGCGGCTCAGGCTCCCTGTTTTCAATAAAAAATCGGTGATGGCTTCAAAGCCCAGGCTATAACCGATGCTGAGCAATGCGATAGCCGCCATCGGCAGCATAAACGCCGATTTTTCAGTCCTGCTCGACAGCTTGGTCGAGAAATAACTGCCGGTACCGGCGGATAATAAAAAGGTACTCAACACCACGGTAATGGCATAAAGCGGATGATGCAGAATCAGGATAAATTTCTGGATAAAGGCGATTTCAATGAACAAGAATGCCAAACCCAGGCAGAAAAAATACACGAGTATGCGCAGATGGCTTTCCGATCCCGGTTCGATGCCCAACTTGCTTTTCCAAAGCCACAGCGGTAACGCTATCAATAACAGGCTGGCGAGTATCGCTTGGACCAAAGCCGCGATTAACAATAAATAGCCGCTCTCCAGTAAGAAGCTTCCGCCGGTACCCAATAAAGACAGGATTTCGGGCAGGGTTCGCCATTTAAAAAAATGAAACAGGTAGGGCCGGTCATCTGTCGCAGGCTCTATATTGAACTTATAAGCATCAATAAAGGCTTGGCTTTGGTCGCCCAATAAAGCCACCGCGGCCTCATACAGGTAAGGCTGCTGCTGGATATTGAAGCGATTGACTTCCGGCTCCGAGATGCCGGGATAATAAACCAAATCGAAGCTACGTTCGTTGCAGAACTGTTTTAACCGGCTGATTTCCTCGGCGGATATATTGCCGTTTTTTACCAGTAAGGTACTGGTTTGCCAGCCGCGTATCATGATTATCTGCTGGCCGGGCTGCCTGACATTGGCGTCTTTAAGCGCGTTAATAACCGTAGCCAACAGTTTGGGTTCATCGCGCGGCGGAATTTTAATCCAGCGGGTAATGCTGAGGTAACCGTTTGCGCTGACATGGCGCAGATATTCCCGTATGGCCTGTTCGGTATAAAGGTAGTTTTCGGCCATCGAATAAAGGCCTGCGGTCGATGCGCCAAACGCATCCAGCAATGAAATATTGACCAAATCATAGGTTTTATCCGTTGCTGCAAGGTAGCCGCGGGCTTCATCAACGTGGACATTAACATGGGCGCTGGAATAAAGATAACCGGCAAAATCGGCATATTTTCTTTGAACCAGGTCGATGACTTGAGGATTCAGTTCAACGGCATCGATGTGCTTAATGGCGTGATAGCCGGACTGTAAAATATCGCTGCCGGTACCGGCCCCGAGAATCAGGATGTCGGAGTGTTGTTTCAGGTGATAGGGCAGGGCCGACGTGGTTTGATCCAGGTAGCCGAGTGTTTCCGGGTTGCCGTCATAGCGGGTGATGGCGGTCATATTGTCGGCATCGGTAAACACGGCGAGCTGCTCGGGCGGCTCTGTCGTAGCATTAAGGCTCAAGCCGGGCGCATGGCGTAGCGGGGTAATCTCGCTCTTGACCACACTGATCAAACCCAGCGGACTGGAATACCGGTCTATGATTTTCGTGCCCGGCACTTGCAGCAATTGGTTCAGGCTTTTATACGGCGAAACCTTCAGCGCCATCCAGCCGGTCGGGGTGAAAATAACCGCCAGCCCGATGATAACGGACGCGATGGTCCAGTGTTTTGGGGCGTTAAAGGTATAGCTCGATACCAGCAAGGTCGCGAGCAGTCCCGACAGCATCAACACGGTTAATATCTTTTCGGGAAACATAATGGACAGCAGCAAAATAACCCCGGCACTGCCCAAGCCGGCGCCGAACAGGTCGGCCGCATAGATGGAAGATACCTGGCCCTTGTAGCGGTAAAGGGACAGGCCGACCACATTGGCCGCGAAAAAGAAAGGTAACGCCAGAATCAGGTAAATATTGCACAAATACAACAACTGCACGGGTGTCCATAGCATTTCCGCCGGATTAAACGGGATTTGCTGGGCCAGCAAAAAACAGGCGGGTGCAAAAAGGCTGAACAGCAGCATATTGGCCATGATCGCAGCCGGGAAATGTTGCGTTAACCGGTCGCGGTTCAGCGCCAGGAACACGCCGCTGACGCCGTAGCCCAACAGCGCCAGACTGATCATCATGTAAGCGAAATGATGCCACTGGATAATCGAAAACAGGCGCATCAATAAAATTTCATAGGCCAGAGCGGACGCCGAAATAATGGCGACAGCGGCCAATAGCGATAAACGCGGCTTCATCGGCATTTTCCCGTCAGTGCTTGCCGGTGAGCGGGACGAAACTGACCGGCAGGATTTGGCGGGTGGTGACTTTTCCGTCATCATCTTTAGTCACCAAAACCAGATATTGCGTCATAAACTGAGCGCCGACCGGGATGATCATGCGGCCGCCGGGTTTAAGCTGTTTAATCAGCGGCGGCGGTATATGGCTGGCAACGGCGGTAACGACAATGCCGTCAAAAGGCGCGGCTTCTTCCCAGCCGTAATAACCGTCGCCGATGCGGGTATGAACGGCGTCATAACCGGTTCGTTTAAGGTTTTCTGCGGCCTGTTTAGCCAGCGGTTCAACAATTTCCAGGGTGTAGACGCTATCAACCAGTTCGGCGAGAATAGCTGCCTGGTACCCGGAACCGGTGCCGACTTCCAGAACCCGGTCGGTTTTTTTCAGCTTAAGCAGGTCAGTCATGACCGCGACGATATAAGGCTGGGAAATAGTCTGGCCATGACCGATAGGGAGCGGTCTGTTTGCGTAGGCATAGGGACGCTCAGTATCGCGGACGAATTCATGTCTCGGCACCTTGAGCAGCGCATCGATAACCCGCTCATCGAGCGCTTCCTGATTCAGGAAATCGCCGGTCTCCTTCACCTCGGCCTTGATGATCTCGACTAACGCATAGCGTTGCCGGTGAAAATCATCTTCAGCGATGACATGGGAGGAAAATAACAGCAAAATAACGCCGATGACCACCAGCCAAAAAATAAGATGTTTTACTCTTCTCATATTCACAACCTCCTGATTTTACCGCACAAAAATCGGCTGTAGCGGTGGAGTTTAAACTAATGAAAAGTTGTTTGTCTGTAGGTCTTTTCTACAATTGCCAGCCGGTCGGGATAGGTTTATGGTTTAAGAGCGGACACGAATTTGTAAGGGCTGGTTTCCAATCTTGAGATTGGCGATCAGTAAACCGGCAATCCTAATTTTATTTTTGAGGTGATTAATGAATTCAATCAAGCAGCCTATTTTTATCCGCCTAATTTATTTGGTTTTCAGCATCTTTTTTACTACAGCCGTCCTGGCTGAAGGAGAGCAACACATGGCCTTGATCCTCAAATCACCGGACTTTGCCCATCAGGGAGAAATTCCCAAAGTTTTTACCTGTGACGGCAACGACAGTTCGCCCGCTTTAAGCTGGTCCGGACTTCCGCAAAATACCAAAAGTCTGGTGTTGATTGTTGACGATCCCGATGCGCCGGATCCAGCCAAGCCCAAAATGACCTGGGTACATTGGCTGCTTTACAACATTCCGCCGACGGCTACAGAGCTACCGCAAGCCGTTGCTGTCGCCAATTTACCCGTTGGCACTTACCAAGGTAAAAACGACTGGAAACGGACGGGCTACGGCGGTCCATGCCCGCCGATCGGTCGGCATCGCTACTTTCATAAACTTTATGCGCTGGATATTGAATTGCCCGATCTGCATCATCCCAATAAGACCCAGCTTGAAAAAGCGATGGCAGGGCATGTTATTGGGCAGGCGGAACTGATCGGCACTTATCAGCGATAGCCTGGTGCGGCAGTTTAAGGAAGGAGTGCAGGCTTTGCCTGCACGGTATACGATGTATGTGGCAAGCAAAGCTTGCACTCCTGTAATACGACAAACAGTATCATGTAGCGCTTAGCTTAAGTTGATGCGCATGGCGTTGCGACTTTAGCTTGTTACAACGGAACACATTTTTCCGCTCCCTTTCTGGACTTTGTATCCATAACCTTCGGAAGGTTGCGGGCGATTGCCTCAATCAGACCGTGAATATCATCAAAAGACAGGTGCCGCGTTAAAGTGAATCGTATACCCGATTTTCGCCGGGATACTGCCGGATAAACAGCGTGGTTAGTGTAAAAACCCTCATCTAGCAGATATTTGACCATATCGCCGGCAACATGAGGAAGCCCTAGCTTGATGTAAAAAATGGGCGACTGCGAACTGCATGCGACAGGTATTTCGAATGCTTTAAGCAGCCGATTGCAGAACGCAATACGGTCTTGCAGTTCCAGTTGCAGGCAATTAATCTCCGGCGAAAGATGGATGCGAGCAGAGGCAAGTGCTGCGCCTAGCATGGGGGGCTGAATAGGCCCTGAGAAAATCATCGGCCCTCCGCAGTTTTTAACGTGTCGATGCATCCGTGCATTCGGAAAAATGAGCGCCCCGCCACCGGCAGCGTAAGCTTTGCACAGGGACGTCGCAACAACCATCCGCTCTTGAATGGGCAGGCAATCGAGAACATAACCCCGGCCATGCTTGCCTATCCAGCTCATGCCGTGAGCATCGTCAAAATACAGATGCAGCTGCTCGTAGCGGTTTAATAACTGGCCTAATTCATGTACCGGAGCCCGGTCTCCAAACATGCTGTAAATGCCGTCAGTCAGGTACCAGACATGGCGATACTGCTTGCTAAGGATGTTGATTCGTTCCTCAAGCAACTCCAGGTTGCAGTGAAGCAGCGTTTCGACAGGAACCCCGTCCGCCTGCACCAGCTTTGCAGCGGTCTGCATGCTGTTGTGAGCCATCTGGTCGATGATAATCGCATCGCCTTTTTGAATGAGCACCGGCAAGGCGGCGATATGCCCCAGCGTTGTGGTGGGAGTCGCCAGCACATGACCCCCGAATAATTTTTCAAGTTGGGTTTCCAATTCCGTATAGGGCGTTGCCGACATATAGGCTCTCGATATAGCGAATTGGGTGCCGTAGCGGGTCACGGCATCAATAGTTCCCTGCTTGAGTCGGGAATCCTGTTCTAATCCCAAGTAGCTGCAAAGAGCAAAATTCAGCACCTGCCTGCCGTTTAAACAAATGGTCCGTCCATTGAAAGCTTCGTCTTCAGTTGTGCGTTGCACCAATCCGTGGCTCAAGCCCATATCGACTATCTTATCAATAGTGGTTACCCAGTTTGGTTGAGTTTCCATAGATATTCCTGATTGAATTGAAGGGGGCATTTCTCCTTTAGGTAAAAGTCGAAATGAGGGATAAAAACAGCAACTATGTGCGAATAATATAACTGCTGTAGCTTAACCTTGACTTAATGGGGAGGGCATGCTGACGCATTTCACTGTACGGTAAGTGAGTAGGGAGCAATAGCGCTGAACGAAACTGCGGATGGAGCATGGCCACGATTGTATATTCTCGGTCACGCTTGCGGGATTCTTCGTGGTGTTTTGCATTGTTCCTGGACGACTTCGGGACAAACTTGTATATAACGATGAACGCTGGACTGTGGAAATGACAAAACCCATCAATACCACGCCGAAACCAGTTTCCGGCATTCGGCCCTCCATGGGCATTCCATTTCTTCGCAGAGCATATTGATTTCAGAACGGAAGCAAGGGCTATGCCCGGTAGCATTTTGAATAGCCCCTACAAGTTCTATTTCCGACAGAATATCCTCAGGATTTTGAATGCCGATAAACTCAGCCAACTGTCGCAAGCTTAAAATCGTCATCGGTCCGTCTTCTTCCAGGATGGACATATAAAGCGCTACCAGCATTCGGTAGTAGTCTGTTTCAGCCTCTAACCAGTCGGTTAATTCTTTGCCGGGTTCGAATTTTCTGGCTAGTGCTTTGTAATAAGCAGCTTCTGCAATCCATTGATGCCGATTAATAGGCTTTACGGCATGGCTTAGCATTGACTGGAATCATGTTGCTTATATCTCAACGCATATTTTGTAACGCCTCAATACGCTCTTCCAACGGCGGATGGCTCATAAACAGTTTTTGTGCGCTACCGCCGTTAATGCCGAAAGCCGCCAGTTGTCCGGGCAGGTCTTGCGGCTCGTATTCGCGTTGCAAGGCGCGAAGTGCGCTGATCATTTTTCCCCGTCCGGCCAGCTTGGCGCCGCCTGCATCCGCTTTAAATTCCCGGTAACGGGAGAACCACATGACCAGCAGGGAGGCCAGAAATCCCAAGGCAATTTGCGCAACCATCTGGGCGAGGAAATACCCCATGCCATGGCCCCGCTCGTTTTGAAGGATAACGCGGTCAACCACATGGCCGATGATGCTGGCAAAAAAGTAAACGAAGGTGTTTACCACGCCCTGCATCAAGGCCATCGTTACCATGTCCCCGTTCGCGACATGAGTGATTTCATGGCCGATGACGGCTTCAATTTCATCTTTATTCATGCGTTGCAGCAAACCGGTGCTGACTGCTACCAATGCGCTGTTTCTGTTCATCCCGGTAGCAAAGGCGTTGGCATCGGGGGACAGAAAAATACCCACTTCCGGCATACCGATGCCCGCCTGTTGGGCTTGTTGAGTCACAATAGCAAGCAGCCATTGTTCGGTCTGGTTGCGTGGTGGTTGTTCGACAATCTGAATGCCCATGGCCTGTTTTGCAGACCATTTTGACATGGCCAGGGAAATGACCGATCCGGTTATGCCTATGATTGCCGACATGACCAGCAGCGCGTTAAGGTCGAGATTTATGCCCTGTGCGTCTAAAGTACCGGTTAAGCCCAAAAGGCTAAAGACAATACTGATTACAACCATTATTGCGACATTGGTCGCCAGAAAAAGAAAAATTCGCATCATCGCTAAGCCTGCTGTAGTAAAGGTTAAATTCCAAAAAAGGCTAAGGGATAAAAGCGGCTTAATTTGACGCCCAGATTTTTCGCCTTTCGCCCTTCGGCTGCTTCCCAGAACTACGCCTTTGGAATCGTAATGGTCAGCACGCCGTTGTGGTATTCGGTGGTCATTTTGGTTGCGTTGGCAGGTCCCGGTAAGGTTAATGCCCGTTGAAATTGGCCGACGAAACGCTCCCGGTATTGGTATTGACCGTTCTTTTCATCCGTTTCATCCTGTGCATGTTCCGTTTTAATCGAAATACGCAAAACCTGATTTTCCAGCTTGACGTCTATTGACGATTCATCGGCGCCGGGCGCATTCACGGTTACAATATAGCGATCCGATTTTTCCTTTAAATCCACGTCGGGCGTTTTGCTTAAACTGCCTAAAGGGGTTTTCATATGGAAACGCGAAAATGAATCATCGAACATCTGTTCCATTTCATTTTGCATGTACTGTATTTCCGCATAAGGATTCCAGGTGCGGTCCTTGAAGAATTCGTCATCATCCGATTTGGGACGATTGGAGTTGGGTGGATTCGATAGTGTTTGAGGTTCTCCGGTCTGACTATAAAACCCACTCAGCTGATTGAGCCGGTCATTCAGTCGAAACATCGTATACGCCTGTATTCCCAGAATAATCACTAATACGGCCGCTATAGCGGCAATGGTTTCATTTTTCATTTAGGGTTCTCCCGGAGCAAATTGCCGATATGGCAAGCGTCGACATTGGCGGTGATGCCGGAAACACCTGTTTTCGCTTACGCTAAAACAGGGTTATTCCGACCTACGCGGACTAATGAATTTCGATGCTTTTGCGTTTGCTTTTTTCGGTTTTGGGAATGGTTACCGTCAATATGCCATCTTTAAACGAAGCTTTCGCCTTGTCGCCATCGACATTGTCGGGCAAGGACAAGGTGCGCTGAAATTCGCCACGCGATATTTCCCGGCGAAAATATTTGCCTTTTTCTTCCGTCTTTTTTTCTTCTTTGGTGCAAGAACGGATGGTAATGGTCTGGTTGGTAACTGACACTTCCAGATCCTCTTTTTTAACACCCGGCAATGCGGCATGAACTTCTATGTCATTGTCGTGATCGAGAATATCAACCTTTGGAAGACTGATTTCAGGCAGGGTAGGCATATTCCAATCCAGCAAACGAGGCCATCTGCGAGAGAGAAAGTCATCAAAAAAGTTATCAAACTCATCAAACGACAGCAAACCGCCGGGCGATGTTTTGGGCATTAATTCGGAACCTTTTTTTGTTTTATCTACTTCTTTAGTTGACATAGATTTCTCCAGTAAATTTTTTATAAAATATCAGCCTAACAAGGCATCACGACTTATATCCGGCTGTATCGTTACAGCAAAAATTCCTGTTCGGCCTCAAGCCAATCTTCAAGTTCATGGCCCGGTTCAAAACCTCTGTTTTCAGCCTTGCGATAGGCTATTTCAGCAATCTTGGCGTCACGGTCAGGAAGACATATCGTTGAGCGGTCTTCGTCAGGATTTGAAATTTCTTCTTTAGCCTTTTCAGCAGTTGCAGCCATTTTCCACCTCATTATGGTTAAGGATTGCTCTTTGAGTTGTGTATGAAACAAACAACCTCCCTGTTATTCTAATTAGAAAAATCAGAAAAAATATTGGTGCAAATACTTAGGGATTTATTTAACGATATAATTTTATTGATAATCTAAAAAATCAGTCGAGCATCAAACGGGTGCGTTCTTGTAAATGTGGTTTAATTACCTAAACTATTTTCAGTTTAAATTTAAGCAGAGGAAAAGATGTTAAAGAAATATTGTGCGACGCTCTTATTAACGGCTGTTTTTGGGGTCGCGCAGGTTTATGCGGATGGAACCAGAGCTGCCATTGCCAGTGCTCATCCTTTGGCGACCGCTGCCGGTTTTGAAATTCTAGATAAAGGCGGCAATGTTTTCGATGCGGCGGTGGCGGTCAGTGCGACGTTGGCGGTTGTCGAACCTTCCGGATCAGGACTGGGCGGCGGCGGTTACTGGTTGCTGCACAGGGAACAGGACGGTTTCGAAACCATGATCGACGGACGCGAGAAAGCGCCGTTAGCGGCTCATCAGGCGATGTATCTGGATAAGGCGGGCAAAGTGATTCCACGTCTGTCGCTCGATGGCGCGTTAGCCGCCGCTATTCCCGGCATGCCTGCGGCTTTGGTGCATCTGTCGGAAAAATACGGACGTTTGCCGCTGGCGGACAGCCTGCAACCTGCGATCAGGGCGGCAGAGAAAGGTTTTGCAATCGGCGAAAGATACCGGAAGCTGCTTAAAGTCAGGTCCGAGGTGATAAAAAAACACCCGCAGACCGCGCAGATATTCCTGACTGACGGCAATGTTCCCGAAGCTTATTCAATACTCAGGCAAGCGGATCTGGCTCATACCTTAAAGCAATTGGCCGACTCGGGCCGTGATGGATTTTATGGCGGCGAGATAGCCGATAAACTGGTGGACGGCGTCAACAAGGCCGGCGGCATCTGGACGAAACAGGATCTTGCAGCCTATCAGGTTGTCGAGCGGGAGCCGGTAAAGGGAAATTATCGCGGCATAAAAATCACCAGCGCCGCGCCGTCGTCATCCGGCGGGATTGTGCTGATCGAGGCTTTGAATATTCTGTCGGGCTATGATTTAAAACAGGCCGACGAACTGACCCGAAAGCATCTTGTCGTCGAGGCCATGCGCCGCGCTTATCATGACAGGGCCTTGTATATGGGTGACTCGGACTTTGTCGATATGCCGGTTAAGCGCTTGCTGAACGAAGATTATGCGGCCGGATTGCGCAGCAGTCTGCGCTCGGATAAGGCGTTGCCCAGCGCGATGCTGTCGGGCGAAATTCAGCCACAACCAGAAGGCATCAATACCACCCATTTTTCGATTATTGATGAGCAAGGCAATCGGGTTGCGGCAACGCTAAGCATTAACTTTCCGTTTGGTGCGGGCTTGGTGGCGGATGGAACCGGCGTGTTGCTGAACGATCAAATGGACGATTTTGCCAGCCTGCCGGGGGCCATGAACGGCTACGGACTAGTGGGCGGCGTCGCCAATGTGATCGCGCCGAGCAAGCGTATGTTGTCCAGCATGACGCCTACTTTCCTTGACGACGGCAATCACGTTGCGGTGCTGGGAACGCCCGGCGGCAGCCGTATTATTTCGATGGTGCTGCTGGCCGCGCTGGATTTTGCCAAAGGCAATGAACCGGACTCATGGGTGCAAGTGCCGCGATTCCATCACCAGTTTATGCCTGATGTGGTTGAATATGAAAAAGGCGCAATAACGGCTAACGAGCTCACCGGCCTTGCCGCAATGGGGTACCAGCTGAAAGAAGCGCGTTACAACTATGGCGATATGCAGGCGGTGCAGTGGAATAAAACCACGCATCAACTGACTGCGGCCAGTGATCGGCGCGGCGAAGGGCGAGCTGTAGTTGGGCGTTAAGGATGCTTTCGCTGCCACGCGCTATGCTCATCGTTGGGCTGGTTCCCAAGCTCCAGCTTGGGAATTCGGTGCGCGAAGCTGGCGCTTGGGAACCCAAGTAAAAGATTATGAATACTGACACCATCCAAATATGGCATGGCAATATTGCCGCCGAGGAAGCTCACTACCAAACCTATTGGAGCGTTCTCGGTGCAGCCGAGCAAGCCCATGCCGAAACAATGAAAAACGACTTGCTGCGCAAACGCTATGTCGAAGTGTATGGTCGCTTAAGAAAGGTATTGGCCCAAGCGCTTAACGAGCTGCCGGAAAAGATCAATATAAAAAAAGCCGAACACGGCAAACCTTATCTTCCCGATACGCCTGAGCTGGCGTTCAATCTGTCTCATTCTGCAAGCGCACTGGTGATTGCAGTAGGATGGGACTGCCGGTTAGGCATCGATATAGAAGCTTGCAAGCCGAGAACCAGTTTGGCCGGGCTGGTCGATAAATGTTTTGCCGAAGAAGAAAGTACATATTGGAACAAGTTGCCGGAAGCTCAAAAAACACTGGCGTTTTACCGCTTTTGGACGCGCAAGGAGGCCTTCGTCAAAGCCACGGGACATGGCATCTCTTTGGGGTTGAACCAATGTGTCATTAATCCTGAAAATCAGGCCGAGTTTTTAAGGGTTCCGTCTGAGTATGGGCGGGCTTCAACGTGGCATGTGCTGGATATAGCTTTAGGGCAGGGTGTTTGCAGCGCCTTAGTGGCGGATAAGGATATTGTTGAGGTCAGGCTTATGGAATTGGCGTCAGCGCCTTAAAAGGCGCTGGTATCTCCGAACCGGGCAATCGCTGGAACGGAGATAAATCGTTTATCTTTTTTCGTCGGCCTCTTTGCCAATTTCCCATGCTTCTGTCGACACTTCAATAATCTTGCCGTTAGCCGCATTGACTTCGACTTTGGTTTCCACGCCTTTATCGTTAACTATATCGATTTCATAGTTGGCACCGCCATTTTCTTCTATCTCGTATTCAACTTCCCGGACAGTACCGGGGTGGGCTTTAAGCGCGATGTCTACAGCCTCTTTTTCCGTCACTTTGGCGTTTTTCTTGAACGCTTCGTCATCAACACTACCGGCTTCGCTTTCCGTTTCGGTGATTTTTCCGCTTTTGGCATCGCACATGAATTCCCATTCGATGCCTTTGGCATCCTTGATTTCAAATTCATAAAAGGGTTTTCCGGCGACATTCAGCTTTTCCAGCTTAATGAATTCGCCGGGTTTTTGTTTTTGTATGGCAGCGATGCAGCTGTCTACGGACTGCGCTGCCGCATAACCGGAGGCGGATGTTGCAAGACCAAGGAGTAATGCGCAAGTAAGGGGTGTTGTTTTCATGGTTTTCTCCTGAAAATGAAGGCATGCAATAGAACGTTTGCTGATCATGGAAAAGGTTTTCCAATGCGATGATATTCTTCTATTTGGTTTTCGCGCCAAGGTTTTTTGTGTCCGCCTCGCACACGTTACCAGAAAGTACCCGGTTGCAGCTGTTCGGATTTACCGGTTAGGGCCTGCTTGCTCTGCTTATGCAACAGTAAATACACTTTTTCGGCCGCTTTTTGTTCGGCTTCTCCCCAATGTTCAATGTTACCGGCGCAATAGTTTTGGCGCAGGTGTTTCCGGGCCGTTTCATCGTCGATCTTGGTCAATGGGATGATTTTTTGCCACGCGGTATCGGAACCGCACAGCGTTTGTTTGGCTTGTTTGCCGGCCTCTAAAAATTGCCTGAGCGCCTGTTTGTGCTGATCCGCCCAACTTTGTTTAAATACATAACCAATATTGGCGACCGGCTCGGAAATCCCCAAACCTTGTAAAATACTAAGGCCATCGATCAGCGTTCGATAGCCTTCGGCTTCAAGCCTTGCCGCAAAATGCCAATAATTCAGCACCGCATCGATCCGGCCTTGCTTAAGTTGTTCATTAAGCAGCGGCGGCGCGGCAAATATCTTTTCCACCGAGGCATCGAGATCCATGTTCTGCTGCTGTTTAGCCAGGGTTTGCAGCAGCAGCCAGTTTTTATCCAGCTCGCCACCGGCGATGCCCAGGCGTTTACCTTTAAGATCCCGTAAGGAATGAATGCCGCTGTTTTTTGGCACCATCAACGCACCCGAAATGTCCGAATAAGGATAAAAGGTGAAATCAGCCCCTTTTTCGCGCAAGCCGGACACCCAAATCCAGTCGGAAACGATGATGTCGACCGCCCCGGATTGTAATGCGATCTTACCGGCTTTCGCATTGGCGACCTGTTGAATGTCCAGTTGAACATCAGCCTGCCTGGCTTTTAACTCATCTTGCAATGCGGGCAACTCCCACTCTACCGTACCGCCCGACTGAACGCCGATGCGAATAAGGGTTTTTTCCGCCGCAAAGCTGCCGGTAGACAGCAATAGGCTTAACAGTAAGATTTTAAATTTCATGACGGTAATCCTGATAAAACAAAATAAAAAACAAGATTCCGAGGCTGATTGATTTGCCGTTTCACACCGGAATGATCGATGTGCACCGGTTTCTAAGCTCCGGTTTTCTATATTCGCGACGCTGGGCTTGGAAGCTGCGGGTTAGACCTTCCAGGTTTTAAAAACCTGGAAGGTCTGCCGTCCGCTTATAGCTGGAGTGCCAACGCTCACCGTCTCCTTTCGACCGATTGCTACAAAAGGCCGGTATCCGCCTGCGCGTCATCGGATTGGTGGTAATGACTGTAAATAAGCGCAATGGCGGCAAGCGCACTTAGCTGCCAGATGTAGCTATCGAAATAAGCGACGCAAACAGTTACCAGACCCAGGAATAACCCTGCGAAAATACAACGCCAGCCTTTTTTTATGCCGTCCAGATAAGTCGTTAACGCCAGTATTAACAGTACGATTAAACCGGCTTCTTCGTGGAATATTCTTCCTGAATTGTGGTAGGCGTAAATCACAATGCCCGCGCACAAGCCGCCTGACCAATGCAGCAGCCGGTCGATAAGGGCTTTGTGGTTATCGCCATGCTGCTTGAATTGATAATAGTCGGGAGCGATAGCGATAGCAGTAAACAAAAATATCATCACAAACCAATAATCGTGGCTGGTATGCCGATAGCTATAGCCGATGTAGGCGCCGAGCAGCGATAAAAGTAAGCGTAGCGTAAAAAGATTATGGGTTGAGAGCAGGTTTTGTTTGTTCATTTACAGTACTCAAGATGGTAGATAACTAATGGTAGTTGCCGGCTTCCAATCTCCAGATTGGGAACCTTTGAGCCGAAGCTCTCGTCGTTATACATAAGTATTGAAAAGCACGTCATCCCGGCAGGGATTCATGTCAGGCTATCCTGCCTGACACCCTTTGGGTTAATGCAAATCCGTTCCAGACGGATTTGTGCCGGGATCCAGGCTACATGGACGTTGCACAACTCGCCATCCATGGCACTGGATACCCGCTTCCCGGCGAGTATGACGCGTTACTTAGATACTTGTGTATAACGACGAGAGCTAGAGCTTGGGAACTAGCGAACGCTCCTTGGCGAAAAATCGGCGAAATTTATACACCTTAGGCAGATAGACAAGGCTTAACAGCAGCAATGCCAATAAGGCCGGTTGCCGGCGAATATCGGTCTGCACAACTTTTTCAGTTGCCAGTTTCGGGTTTTGTAAAGCTTGGCTAAGGTTTTTCAAGTCGGTTAAGCGGGCGTAACTTAAGCCGGATTCTGCCCCCAGTTTTTCCAAATAGGTTTCGTGCAAAGAGGTTAAATGCTCGTTGCCGGTGGCGGCTTCGCTGCCGAATGGGGCATTGCGCGCGTTGTAGCCTTTGATTTGCGACGGGTCCAGATTCGATTGCCCGAACGAAGAACGGTGCGGCACATCGTCGGAGTTATAAAATCCGGTTTGTTTGCCTTGGCTGTCGAACTTGGGGATAGGTACAGACTGCAAGCCGCCCACACCGATAATCATGCCTTTCGCCTGTCCCTTTACAATTGAAAAATCGGCTTGGTAATTGGGATTAACCGGCGGTGCTTCCTGGCCGTCGGTAATAAAAATCACCGAACTTTCGCTTTTTTGCAGCATTTCAAGCGTGCTCAGCAAGCCTTTGGCGATATTGCTGTCCGCAGCCCAGGCCATGCGCCAGTCGATTTTGCTGATGGCGGTATCGATTTCCGTATAAGCCGAACAAACTTCCAGCGGTTCGAATAACAGGGTTGAACGCCTTTCGGTGAACAGGCCCAGGCCGACTTTGGATTCGCAAGGCAGTTTTTGCAATAATTCGCGCAAGGTTTGTTTGACAAAATTCAGGCGGCTGACGGCTTGGTTGTCTTGCTGGTAGTCGGTTGCATTCATGCTGCGGGTAATGTCGACAATAAAGGTGTAGTTGTAGGTTGGCATTTTTTGTTGCTTACTGGGGTATATGAACAGCACCAGCATGGCGATCAGCGCCGACAGTAAACACCCGATTCGATAATCTTTTAATGTGTGCTTCATTGTTTCCTCATTTCTCATTCCCACATGCCGCGTGGGAATGCAGTGCCGGACGCGTTGCGTCTCGTATTACGCTGGTTCCCAAGCTCCTGCTTGGGAACCCAGATGCGAAGCTCCAGCTTCGCGAGACGGGAAGCTGGAGCTTCCCCCACTGAATTCCCAAGCAGGAGCTTGGGAACTAGCGCAAATCTTTTAATGTGTGGTTCATTATTTTCCCATTCCCACGCGTCGCGTGGGAATGCAGTGCTGGACGCGCTGCGTCCCGTATTACGCATGGTTCCCATGCACCGGCGTCGCGTCTACTTAAGTATCAAGGCAAACCACGCGGAAACCCCGGCACTGTCGTCCACAACTGCGATTTCTGGTTTGTCGGGCTGTCGTCAGGCATGTCGACCCGGTCCATTTCCGGCAATAAGCGCATGGCGACTTCAAGGTTGTATTTGGCATCCCAGTCGCCGCTGTTTAAGGTCAAAGACTGCCGGTATGCCTGTTTCGCCAGTCCTGCCAAGGGCATGGCTTCATTGATATTCATGGCTTTTGCCTGCTGCACGGCTTGTTCCAGATACAGGTTGCCGAGGTTATAACGCGCTTTGGCCTGGAAGTTTCGGTCGCCTTTGTCCATAATCAGGCTCAGGGTCGATAAGGCCTCATCGTAGCGGTGTTTTCGCTTGAAATAAAAAGCCCGCGCCAGTCTCAATTCCGGCTCGCCGTTGATGACTTTATTAACGGCCACATCCTTGCCCGAAATCAATTGCCGGATTAAGTCATTGTCGCGGTGGATGCCGTACAACGCGCCAGCACTGTAAACGAAGGCCGCCAAACTGACCGCCAATGCGGCCCACAGCGTGATATGCCTGATTGTTCTAATCATGGTTTGACCATTAACGCGCGAATAAATTCGCGCCCACAGATACTTGTTATCATCGTTTGACCTCACAAAATTTAACGCCGAATAGAACCAGCAGCAGGAAGGCCGCTACGCTGTAGCAGACTACCGACAAGTCCTGTTTGGGGATGCGTTCGACATAGTGCATGGGCAGGTTTTCCAGCTGGTTGATGTCGGCAATCGCCTGTTTTAACGCGTCGGGGCTTTCCGCTTCATAAGCCTGATAGGGACTGCCCAGCCCCAGAAAAAATTGATGCAGATACCGTTCGGGCATAGCCCCAGCGTTGTCGTCCCGGCTGTCTTCAGGCTGATCGAAAATGCCGGGGCTGCCTGCGGTGCGCAGGAAAATCCAGTACAGGCGGACTTGCTGCTGTTTAAACCAAAGCCGTAATTTCTGTTCGCTGTCGTGATCGATCGCCGCCGCGCCGTCTGAAACCAGCAATACGATACGCGAGCCGGTGACCGGTTGTTGTTCAAAAAACGATATGGCCATCCCTAAGCCTTTGCTGACATGGGTAAAACCCAGCGCCGGTGTCGCGGTCGCCGCAATCGCCGCCTGCACCGCGTTTTTGTTTTCGGTCAGCGGCATTACGAATAGCGGCGAAGTGCTGTATTCCGCGACCCCGATCAAGTCGGTTTGCCGTTGTTTGACAAAATCGGTCAATAATCGTCGCGCCGCGGTAGCCTTGGATTCATCGGAACCGTTCGGAGCGCGTCCGGCAAAGGTGTTATCCATACTGCTGCTGCGATCGAGCAGTAACACGATATGCGCGCCGTGGCCGATCCTCTCCCGGCTTTGTTCGGTGCGATGCAGGCCGGCCATGCCCAGCACTAATCCGGCGATGGCCGTCATTGCGCACAGCCGCAAACAGCAGACGACAAAAGCCGACAGCGTGTCGCGAGGTATCAATGTCAGCCACGGCGCTGGGCTGGAACGCATACCGCTATTGAACAGCGGCAACAGGGTGAGCAGCAGACCTGCCAACGCCCAAGGGGTATTAACCGCCCAATTCATCGGCTGCCCCGTTCGATTTTCCGGCATTGCTCGCAGAGGTCTTTTAGTTGTTGTAAATCCTGCGCGACAACAATCATGCCGTCAGAAAAAAAGTAACGATTGGAGTAGTTGAAAAACCAAAGTAATTGGGCGTTTATTTGCAGATACTGCGGGTTGCGCCGGTAAAAATCGCTCAAGCGGTTAGCAAACAGCGGCTGTCCGTTCAGGCTGTTCAAGGTGTGATGGACAACGGTCAAGGCTTGCTCCATGTCGGCTGTAGACAATCCCGCCAGTTTGCGCAAGGCTCGCTTGAATACCGTGCGTCGCAGCCTATTGGGAAAACAGCCGTATAAGTAAGCTAGATAGGCCGCTATCGGCACAGCAACGCTCAGGCTGGCGGCCAAGCCGTATAAGGCCTGGGTATTTGCCAATAACGGCGGCGGGCTGTCGGGGCGTATGTATTCGCCCTGTTCGGTCTGGCGCACCACCAGCTCCCTGAGCGGGGATAGGGTAAAAGTCCAGGCCGGGACGTTTTGGCTGATGCTTTTTTCGCCCTGGCTGAGCTGCAGGGTAAAGCCGGGCAGGGTTAACGATTTAACCTCCAGCGGCGCGTAAAAAACCTGGTAGAGCAAGTCGATTTGATAACGCTGTCCGGTTTGTTTCACTGTAACCTGATTCAGGTTCAGCCAGCGGTTGATTTGTCCTTTGGCCGGTAAGCTGCCGGATTGTAAAGCAATACCTGAACGGGGTTCGATAATAATGCGCTGGGGAATTTCATCGCCGTTAACGTAACCGAAGGGGCGGGGCGTTTCGACGTTAAAGTAGCTGACGGGCTCGTCGATCGAGCCGGAACAGCCCAGCAGCGACAGCATCAGGATTAACACGATTCTCATGCGGCCCTCTGCTGTAAATGACGATTAATGGTTTGGGTGCTGTAGCCTTCCGTAATAAATAACGGCTCACTGCCAAAGGCTCTAAAAGTGTTTTTCAGATCGTGTTGGCGTTGCCGATAGGCGGCCATTATTTTTTGCCGTAAGGCCGGACGCATGAACAGCGTGCGGGTCGCATTGTTTTCCATGTCCTGAAACGAAATAAGACCCCAATTGGGCAAGGCGGCGTATTCGTGCTGATTCCATAACACTAGCGGAATGACGTCGTGAGCCTGTAGCGAACCTAATACGGCACGCAACTGAGGCAGCGGAAAATGGCAGTCGGATAACAAAAACACCAGTGAACGTTCGGCAGGCAGAAAGGCTACCGCATTTTGAAGCCCGTTTGCGGTGCCGCTAAAGGTCAGGCCTTCCAGTTGTTTTGCCAGAGCCGATACCCGTCCCAAGTGTTGACCGGCGGGAAGCAGCCAGCGATGCTCGATACGCTCGGTGCAACCGATAAAGCCGAATTTGTCGCCGTAATCGAAAGCCGAATTGGCGGCGGTCAGCAAAAACCGGAGCAGGGTTTGTTGTTTATCGGCGTAGCCCATTGATGCCGACATATCGGCAAGCAGATAGACGTTGACGGTGCTTTGCTGCTGATAGACGCGTACCCGATAGCCTGAAAACGGGTCGAGTACGCTGGCGCGCAAGTCTATGCGTCGGGGGTCGGGGCTGGCAATCAGCGGTTCGTGGCGCTTGAACAGCTGTCCGGCGCCGATCATTTGTCCGGGATGAGCGCCCGGATAAACGGAGCTTGATTGCCAGGGTAAGCGATAGAATAGCGTTTCGGTCATGGGTTGGTTTTTACGATTTTGATGTTTTATGTTGTCCACGAAAAGCACGAAAAGCACGAAATAAAGCAATGGGTTGTTACGTTAAAGGAGGAGCTCACGCACTTGCCGGTATAGCTTAAGGTTAAGTCTGCTGTTGGTTCTGTATTAAGTGGAAGGTCTCCATTGAGCAACAATCTACGGCATGGCATATATTTAATATTTTCGTGTCTTTCGTGCTTTTCGTGGACTATCTGTGTAGGCCTTCCTGAAGGAGATGGAGCACGTTTCAAGGCGCAGCCACCTGGTCCAAAATCCCCTTGATCAATTCGGGCAGCAGCTGTTCTTTCCTGTAGGCAACCATCGGGTTCAAAAACAGCCGATGCGTCATGCAGACCGGAAAAACCGCTTGCAGATCTTCCGGCAATACATGATCCCGATGTTCCAGCCATGCGCGGGTTTTGGCGGCGCGGATCAAGTAACTCATGCCGCGCGGACTGGCTCCGGCCATTAACAACTGCGGCATTTCGACATCGGTCAATTGAACGCCGTATTGTTGCGGTTGATGCGTGGCTTTCCATAAACTCAGCGCGTAGGCATGGAGTTTAGGGCTGGTCTGTATGCGTTGCTGTAGCGTTTGCGCCAACTCATTTAGCCGGTAGTAAATGCCGGTGTTAGCGACTCCTGCAACAAGCCGGTCGGTATCATGAAAACGGGGATTAAACATCAGCTCATTCAGCTCAGTATCGCCTCTGGGCATATCGATATTGATTTCCATCATAAAGCGGTCTTTGGCGGCGGCGGGCAGCTCGAAGGTTTCTTCCTTCTCGACGCGGTTGCGGTCGGCAAAAACCTGGATGTGCGGGAAATGATAGTCGCGGTTAAAAGCGTTGATGCTGCGTTCGGCCATCGCCCTTAACAGCAAGGCATGGACTTGCGGTCGGGCGCGATTGATTTCGTTAAAGAAGAAGGTGGCGAGCGTGTCGCCGTGTTTCAGCAAAGGTCCCGGATCGACGCACGGACGGCCTTCGCTGTTTAAATAGGTGTAATAAATCAAGTCGGCGGGCATCAGGTCGATAGTGCCTTCAATCCGTTGGTAGTCGCCGCCCAAGCCTTGTGCAACCGCTCTTAACAGCGTGGTTTTGCCGACGCCGACATTGCCTTCCAGCAAGACATGGCCTCTGGCAAAAACGGCCAGGATGATATGCCTGACCGCAGGCTGTAGGCCGATAACGGTTTGGTTGATTTGTCGTTCAAACTGCAACGCCTGTTCGCGCCAGTCGGTAAGTTGAGTGTCTGTGTTCATTAGGCTTTATAAAAAATCTGGATTTCCCCTCGTTCCAACGCGCCGCGTTCATCTTTATACCCATTTCGAAGTAGGCCGGAATAAGGCCACCCAAGCGCAGCGCGAGGTGGCGTTTCCGGCTTGCCTACATCCTGTAACGTCCCGCCTGTTTAGAACGTTGCCGGTTAGACCTTCCAGGTTTTTAAAACCTGGAAGGTCTGTATATCGGCCTGTTTCTCGCCTAACGCCAGGTAAGGGACTATCGGAATGACGACAGCCTGTAGGTACTTGTGTATAACAATGAGCGTGCCGCGCGGGAGCGAGCAAAAAAGAAAAAAGGGGCATAAGATACAAACAGACTCACAAGGGGACGAATGATTGGAATGCATCTATGCCCAAAACAAATCCCTATTCGATATCGTCTACGTCATAAATAAACTTGCCGGTCTTGGCCAAATTTTCCTGGCGTTTTTTATTGCGCTCTTCCATTTCTATGACCGATTGGGCTTGCTTATTGAGTTCATTGACATCGTGTTTCGGGTCGTACTTGCTGCCCGCCACTTTTTCCGGGTAGCCCGGCTTGGGTTCCCAGCAAACGCCCGGTTCGCTGCAATTTTGACCATCGTAAGCGATAGCCGAATAAGACAGCGCCGCCAACACGACACCTGCATTAATTAAAAGCATTTTTTTCATGAGTTTTTCCTCTCTATTTTTTTAACCATTTGGCTTTTTTCGGATCGCCTTTATAGATGTCCCGTATCCAGGACATAATCATCAGCATTTCATCGGTCGATAAATTGACATATTGCGGCCCCATCATGCCGTTGGCACCGCCGAACAGCACTTCGAACAAACCCTGATCGGTAGCAGCAGACGGATACGTCCAGTAATCATCCGCCAGCCCCGGTCCTAATTTGCCTTCGGCTTCATGACCGTGACAGCCGGAGCAAGCGGGCATAAACAGATCGTGGCCTTTTTGCACGGCTTCTTTATCGCCGTTGTAGGGGTTCTTGCCGGTCTCTTTAAATTGATTGAAAACGGCCTCGTTACCGCCCGATTTGGCGACGCTCATATCCAGCGGTGCGCCGGTAATGGTATTGCGAAAGGTTATTTCCGCTAAAGCCGCCGTACTGATCAACGCAATGCTGACAGCCGCTACGACGAGTAATTTATTTTTCTTCATGTTAAGACCTATTTTTTATGATTTCTCAGGCGCATTGGGTTCAGCAACTAAAGGGATGCCTTCTTCTTTCAGCAGCTCTGTTATTTCATCTTGATGATCTTCAATAACCTTGTTCAGCTGAGCCAGTAAGGTCGGATCGTTTTTTCGAACGCCCATTGAAGTACTGTAATGAGAGCCGACTTTTTGACCATCGGCACGAACGTTATCGTCTGGGATTATCGTCATCACCAACGGTGTTGACGATGCTTTAACATAACGCGCGGCAGACGGCCCCCAAAGGGCAGCAACCTCGGCATGACCCGATGAAATTTCAGAGACCAGTTTCGAGGTTTCATATTTGATGTACTGGTTGCGTGCAGATTTAAAACCCACCAGCTCCTGGGAATAATTGAACATATCGTTGTAACGCCCGATAGCCTTCATCATCACTTCCGGCGGTGTGCCGGGTACAAAAGCGATGCGTTTTACTTTGCGTAAAGCTTCGCTATCCCAGTTAAGAAAATCCAGATGATCGGCTTCACGCGAGATAAAAACATAGCCGGAACGGTAATAAGGCTGGGTGGTTAAAACCCTGGGATCGCCTTTATCAACGCCTAGCGCCACATCGCACAGTCCTTTATCCAGCGTGTCCCGTATGTAGTAACGCGGGTCGCTCCAGCCAAGGTATTCGACCTTTTTGCCCAGGGCTTTGCCTACCAATTCCGCCAGTTTATTCTCAAAGCCTTCGCCAGCCTTATTGGAATAAGGCATTTCGTTTTCCGCAGCGCAGACCTTTAGCGGTTTGTTTTGTTCGGCCTGGGCTGGGGGTATTGCTAAGCCGCACCCCAAACATAAAGCCGTTATGAAAAACTTGTTTATCTGCATATTTACCCTCATTAATGCTGGTTTAAATGTTTTGCTAGTTCCCAATTACACATTTCGAAGTAGGCCGGAATAAGTCGGTTCGAGCGGTAGCGAGAACTGGCGTTTCCGGCAGACATCCCCACATTCGCCGGAAACGCCACCTCGCGCTACGCGCTTGGATGGTCTTATTCCGGCCTACATCCGAGCCCGCCATTCTTGAGTCCATGCCAAGGCGATAGCCTCTAGGCGATACGGACTCGACGGGTCGAAACGATTTTTATCAGTGTTCATCAGCCCAATCCGTGTCATCCGTGTTCTATTTTTTAACTTAATAGCCCAATGCGAAAACCATGACACCACCGCCTTGTTGCGTGTAGTGAGCCAGTTCTTTAAACGCACCGACTGCGCCCAAACCTGCGGTAGGATCCTGCAAGTCGAACACTAAACCAACGCCGGGCCAGCCGCCGACACCGTAGTAAATCGCCACATATTGTTTGCCTTTGTGTCCGAAGGTAATCGGGTGACCGATAACGCCGGAAGGCAGTTTGAATTTCCACAATTCTTTACCGTTTCGTGAGTCCAGCGCTTTGATGTAACCGTCCAAGGTGCCGTAGAAAACCAGGTCGCCCGCTGTTGCGGTGGTGCCGCCCCAGACTGCGAACTTTTCCTGAATTTCCCATTCGAATTTGCCGGTCACGGAGTTCATCGCTTTAACTTGTCCCAAGGTGCCTTTAGGTCCCGGATACATGTTCAGCGTCGCGCCGACAAAGAACTGGCCTGCGCGGTAAGGCAGCATGAACGGTTCCCAGTCCATGCAAATATGGTTGGTGCCCATGAAGAACAATTTTTTGTTGGGATCGTAAGATTCGATGCCCTGATTGTGGTAACCCATCGCGGACGGACAAATGCCTTTGGCTTCATGATCCATGTGGGTGGAAAACTCAGGATCGCGAACCGGTAGGCCGGTTTTTAAATCGACCTTTTTCACCCAGTTGACGGTATCGTCGATTTTAAAGGCGTTGACCAGATCGCCGTTTTCACGGTTCAGGGTATAAACCAGACCGTTGCGGTCAGGGTGGGTCAGCAGTTTGGTCATTTTGCCGTCAACCAGTTGCTCCGATAAGCCCATGTAGTTGACGCCGGCGTAATCCCATTCGTCATGCGGCGTTTTTTGGTAACCGAATTTCGCTTCGCCGGTATTGACGTCGCGGCCCCAGATGGTCATCGTCCATTTGTTGTCGCCCGGACGCATGGTTTCATTCCACGGCGCAGGGTTGCCTGAACCGTAATAGAGCATGTCCAGATCGGGATCGAACGCATACCAGCCCCAGTTGGTGCCGCCGCCGATTTTCCAGGCATCGCCTTCCCAGGTTTTAAGGCCCAAGCCGAATTGACCGTAATGCGGGTTGGCGCTGTTAAAATCCTTTGCCAGTTTTATGTCGGCATCAGGTCCGGTCGCATAAACGCGCCAAGCTTGCTTGCCGTCTTTAATGTTATAGGCGGTGGCATAACCTCTTACGCCCAATTCCGCGCCTGAACTGCCGACAATGACTTTATCTTTAGCCACAAAAGGCGCTACGGTCAGCGTGGAGCCCATCGCAATATCGGAATTTTCCATTTTCCACAACACTTCGCCGGTCTTCGCGTTTAACGCAACGATATGGCCATCCAGTTGATTCTGGAAAATAGTCGCCGGATAATCGTCACCGGCGGGCGCATAAGCCAAGCCCCTGTTGACCACGTCGCAACAGGCTACTGCGCGAGCTGCGGGGTTTTGTTTAGGCTTGTGCTCCCACAAAATTTTGTCCGGCTGATCCAGGTCGATGGCAAAAATATTGTTAGGGAAGGGCGTATGCACATACATGATGCCGTCAATGACCAGCGGTCCGCCTTCATGCCCGTTCAGTACGCCTGTAGAAAACGACCAGACCGGTTGTAGATGCTGGACGTTGTGCGCATTGATCTGGGTCATGTCACTAAAGTGACTGGCACCGTAGTCTTTGGTCTGCATGACCCAGTTAGTGTCTTCTTTCGACAGTCTCGCCAAGGCCTTGTTGGCCTGTGTCGGCATGGAGACCGTCAATAAGGCGCCGCTACAGACAGCTGATGCGACAGCGGCGCGGGTGAATTTGGAAATCCGCATAGTTCCTCCAGGGGTTATGATTGTTGTACTTATATAAAGCCAAGCCCGTGCGTATCAATAAAGGTTCAGTAAGACAACCAGCTTTCTTGATCAAAACGTTTGCAATACCTCATTGAGATGCAGGGCTGAGCAGGCGGTCATAGTACGGGAGCGGTTGCTTGCAGCGTTACGGAATAAGCCCGGAAATCGGCGGGAAAAATCCCGGAATAAACCCAGAAAACTTCCTGTGCTGTTTGTTTGAGGCTCTTAAGGTGATTTCCAATAATGAATCCGCCAAAAGAATCGTCCGCGAAAGCCCCGCAACACGATGGTTTTTTTTCGTGCCTCTTGTGAACAGCCGGTATATCAACAATCGTGGCGCTGTGTTTGCCGATATAAAACAGGAAAAGCTCCTATCGATTTGCCGTTTATAAACAGGCATGATGTCTGTTTTGACACGTTATGGAGCAAAGCAGTGGCGAATAAGATTAGTGTGTTATTGGTGGATGATCATGCCGTGGTTCGTACGGGTTACAAGGCTTATCTGTCCCTGTCCGATAAAATCGGACAGATTTATGAGGCGGATCGGGGGGAGGCAGCTTGTCAAATGTACAACCAGCATCAACCGGATATTGTAGTGACGGATTTATCGATGCCGGGTATAGGCGGTTTTGAGAGCATCAGGAGACTGCTCAATCGTGATCCGCACTGTAAAATCCTGGTCTTCAGCATTCATAATGAACTGGTTTATGTGACGCGTGCGCTTGCGGCCGGGGCCAAGGGGTATATTACTAAAAGCAGCATGCCTGAAACACTGATCACTGCGGTGTATAAAATAGCTCAGGGCGGTACTTATGTTGATCCTGATATTGCCCAACAACTGGCTGTTTCTATGGCCGGTGAGCAGGACGAATCGGAAAAAATCAAAACGCTTTCTCCGAGAGAGTTCGATGTATTCTGTTTGTTGGCGAATGGCTATACGGTCCGAAAGGCGGCGGAAAAGCTGTGTTTAAGTTACAAGACGGTATGTAACCACGGCACCGTAATCAAGGAAAAAATGGGGGCGGAAACACTGGCCGAGTTGACCTTGCTGGCAAGTCGACAAGGTCTTATTGAAATGCATGAAAATTAATCATGATAAAAGGCAAAAGGCAAAAGGCAAAAGGCGAAGGGCAAAAGGCGAAGGGCGAAGGGCAAAAAAACATCTTTTGCCTTTCGCCTTTCGCCCATAGTATTTTTTTATTTTTCCAGCTTTTGTTTTAGCCCCATCAAACCGTTCTTAAAGAACGCATTCATCGCTTTAACTGCCGCCGCATCATTCAGGTTTTCAGGCGGGGTATTGCCGCTATCGCCACGGTAGAAACGGCTTTTTAGCGTAACCACGCTGGTGTCGGCATCGCTCCCAGCCGTTACCTGGAGGTTGGTGGTATACGAACCGACCGGAAATGCCGTTACATTTTCGACTTTAAGGCGGTAATTGTATTCATGATCTTTATCGCTGTAAAAATCCAGGCTCTCTACCAGTTGCCCGTCATTTTGCAGGGTAATGGTTCTGATGCCGTCGGAGGCGTTTTTGCCATCGCCTGAGCTTGCTTTAACATCGGGATGCCAGCCGGCAATGGCATCGAATTGCTTGATTGCATTCCAGACGGTATCAACGGAAGCATTAATGGTGACGCTTTCCTTGGCTTTTTGCGGGGTGGGTCCGTGAGCAAGAGAGGCAACGGGGAATAGTAGAAAACTCAGTAATAGGTAGGGTAAGCGGATCATGTCATTAATGCCATTAATTAAAATGGCCTATTATTCATAAATCCGGGTAAAAGGTATTGGGCGATTTTCCTGATAATTGCAGGGAAATTTTCTTTTTTAAGTCGGCAATAAAAAGGGCGGGTTAATGGTGCCCGCCCTTTTGCGTATTTGGAAACGCATAATGACTTAAGCGTTTCCGGTTTATATCGGTATCAGATAAGGCTATTGAAGCACTTCCAGCTGCACTCTGCGGTTGTTGGAGCGACCTTCTTCGGTCTCATTGGTGTCGATAGGTTGGGTTAAACCGTATCCACGGGCGGTCAATGTTCCGCCTGCGTGGGCGGACTTGCGGCTTAAATAGTTTTTAACGGCCAGTGCGCGACGCTCTGATAATCTCTGGTTGTATTCCACTGTGCCGGTGCTGCTGGTGTGGCCTTGCACTTCAATATTTACGCCGGGATTTTGATTGATGACGGTAACGGCATTATCGAGTTCACGGTAATATTGGGGTTTGATGTTGCTTTTGTCGTTGTCGAATTTAACATCAACAATCCAGCAGCCGAATGGGTTAACGTGAGCGCCTTTTGGGGTGTTCAGGCATTTATCCTTGCAGTTGTTGATACCGTCGGCATCATCATCCAATGCCGAGCAGTCGGCAACCGGTGGCGTGGTGCCTTTTAAGAAAACGCTTTGCACAAATTTGGTCATGCCGTCGGGGCTGGAAATTCGTTCAGCCGTGGTGCCAAAGCCGCAAATAGTCATGTCAGAGAGCTGATTTAATAGGGTTTGTCCGTATTTTTCCTGTTCGTTGCCTACCCAGACTGTATAAACGCATAATCTGTCGCCATACTTTTGTTTTAGGGCTTTAACTTCTGCAACAGGGGCGGAGTCGACCTCTCCATCGCTGAGAATCAAAACGGCGATGTTGCCCGTCGTGGTTGATAAGTCGTTGGTTGTCCCTTCAATTCCGCTATCCATCGGAGTGCCGCCACTTGCGCAGGTCAGCGTATCTATGCCGCTACCGAAAGCTGATTTTGAGTAGGGGGTTGGAGGCTGGTTAAGCTTAGTGAAGCCCCAGTCCAGGCAGGGGCCGAAACCAAAGCTGCGAATGCTTGAAGTCAGTTTTAGATCGGGAATGGTCAGGTTGATCCGGTTCAGGATTTCTTTTTCAACTGAAAGTTTGGTAGGAGAGGGCTGGGCCGGGTAGCCTACGCCAAGATAAGTGTCTGCCATTGATAATGAGGAATCGTTAATGACAAAGAAGTTATCGGCTTTTTGTACATATTGTCCTGAGGAGACTAAACCGTTTAAATCTTGGGGGTGAAAGGTTTCGAAGGTGCTTAAAGGTTGCGAGGCGCAACCTGAAATAAGCGCGCTTAAAATAGCTGCGGCACTAATAAGTATTTTTTTCATGGAATATCTCCTTGTTACCAAATCGATTAAGATAACGCAATGTTATACAGTAGCCATCGGTGTTGATCCGAGCATCGTCTTAATTTAAGTTGAATAGATAATCCTAAAATAACCGGCTGGGATGGTAATGACCGCTACAGGATATAATAAATAAGCGGCCTATAAAATCAGTGAAAACACTTATTGGAATAATAGTCCGAATGCCGGTTAACGCTTGCATGTTGAGATTAATTTTTAATATGTGAGGGTAAGTCTCGGCATGAAATAAACTAAAAGGAAGTGGTATTGACGTTCAAAGATGAGCAAAAAAAACAGCGGAGTAAATGTTAAAATCCGTCAATCAGGGTTTTATTGGCGCTGTAGGCAGGGGATCGGTATGAAAAACGATGTTAATATAGCAACAGTGTGGTATGAGAAATCCGCCGCCAAACAAATCCCGATAAAATACGCTAACAGAATTGTACTAACGAAATAATATCAAATGAGTATAAAAACACGTTTTGCCCCGAGTCCAACGGGTTATCTGCATGTAGGCGGCGCTCGCACTGCCTTGTTTTCCTGGCTTTATGCGCGCAAGCATGGCGGAAAGTTTATTTTAAGGATCGAAGATACCGATCTGGAGCGATCTACGCAGGAATCGGTCGATGCCATTTTGGAAGGCATGACCTGGTTGGGACTGGAATATGATGAAGGGCCTTTTTACCAAACCCACCATTTCGATCGGTATAAGGAGATTATTCAGCAATTGCTGGATCAGGGCGACGCCTATTATTGCTATTGCAGTAAAGAAGAGTTGGAGCAGTTGCGTACCGAGCAAATGGCTAATAAGGAAAAGCCGCGCTATAACGGCAAATGCCGGGATATTGTCGGGCCGAAAGGCGACCGGGAGGCGGTGATCCGCTTTAAAAATCCGGTTGACGGCGCAGTCACCATACCCGACCTGATTAAGGGCGACATTGTTGTCGCCAATAAGGAACTGGATGATTTGATTATCGCCAGGGGCGATGGCACACCAACCTACAATTTAACGGTGGTGGTTGACGACATGGATATGAAGGTCACGCATGTCATACGCGGCGACGATCATATCAACAACACGCCCAGACAGATGAATATCCTTAAGGCATTGGGCGCGGAACTGCCTAAATACGCGCATCTGCCGATGATACTGGGGCCTGATGGTGCGAGGTTATCAAAGCGTCACGGTGCGGTCAGTGTGATGCAATTTCGCGATGACGGCTATTTGCCCGATGCCTTGCTGAATTATTTGGTGCGTCTGGGTTGGTCGCATGGCGATCAGGAGATTTTTACGATTGATGAAATGGTCGAGCATTTTGATTTGGAGAATGTCAATGTGTCGGCATCCGCGTTCAACACCGAAAAGCTGTTATGGCTGAATCATCAGTACATCATGAACAGCTATCCTGCTCATGTGGCGCGCCATTTAAGCTGGCATATGGGCGAACTGGGCATCGATCCTACCGAAGGCCCCAGTCTTGTCGATATGGTCAAGGCGCAACGGGAGCGCTGCAAAACCTTGGTTGAAATAGCCGCCGCCAGCGTTTATTTCTATAAGGATTTCGATGCGTATGATGAAAAAGCGGCTAAAAAGAATTTCACTCCCGGTTCGGCTGAGGTTTTGGCGAGGTTGCATGATGAATTTGCAGCGGTGACCGAGTGGAATGGCGAGTCCTTGCACCAGATTGTGCTGAATCTTGCCGAAACCATGGCGCTGGGTCTGGGTAAGGTGGCTCAGCCTTTGCGCGTCGCAGTTTGCGGTTCAGCGGTTTCACCGGCGATTGATATAACCTTGTCATTGTTGGGCAAGGAAAAAACCTTGGCTAGAATACAGCGAGCCATAAACCATATAAAAAACTTAAATTAGTATTGGACACAACCGGTAATTACCGTATAATACCGGTTCTCAACTTGGGGGCCATAGCTCAATTGGGAGAGCGCAACACTGGCAGTGTTGAGGTCAGCGGTTCGATCCCGCTTGGCTCCACCAAAAAGTTGGTAAATCAGTTCTAGTCCCCATCGTCTAGTGGCCTAGGACACCGCCCTTTCACGGCGGTAACGGGGGTTCGAACCCCCCTGGGGACGCCATATATTAAGGCCTATATGTTAGGCATTTTTTATGACTTTGCGGTTTTATGATTTTTAAGGCATAAAAACAGCAATATGATTTACAGTTAAGTTCAGGCTGACTAAACCAGTTTTAGTCCCCATCGTCTAGTGGCCTAGGACACCGCCCTTTCACGGCGGTAACGGGGGTTCGAACCCCCCTGGGGACGCCATTAATAAAAAAGGGCTATCAGAAATGATAGCCCTTTTTTTTGCCTGCCGGTTTGGCAACGGGCAGTCCTTATCAAAAACGGTGATTTTCTATAGCATTGCCTTTGCCGCCTGTTATAAGAAACAGTCGCCCCGTCTGTAAAATCCATCCGTTACAATACAATACGAATGAAGAAAAGCTGGGCCTGTGCGCAGGCCGTTTCCGTCAGTCAGCAGGTGGTCTGGGTGACAAGAACCCAGACCAGTACGCCGGTGTTCGTTTTTGTAAAGGGCGAGGAACAAACCATGCGCCCTTTTGCCAAAATTCTGCACCATGCTCAGTTGGGCCAGTTGGCGATTGATGCCTTGCGGTAAATAAGCGCATTGTTGCCGTGTCATCAAATTTTAACGTGGCTAATTCAGAATAACCCTTTGAATCATTTACAAAGGGTTAACCGCCATGAACAAATTCACACTGAATAATCTCAACATACTGACTGCATCATTGGCTATGTCTGTTTTGGGTTTAGTTGTAACCTGGGGCGTTGAACTATTGGTTAAGGAATTGTTTCGCTTGGGGTAGGCGTGCGCGCATCGCGCACCATTTTGGAGAATGCCAACGGTTGGGCGTCGAAAGGGTGTGCAATGCCCCCGCTGGACTCGCGATGTGTTTACAATGAGGAAAGCCAATGAACGCGAAATCAGCAAATACCGGGAGCGACTGGAGTAAGGTTGATGCCCATGTTATCCAGTCGGAAGAGTTGCCGTAACTTGGTTTTTACTTTCACGTTTGTTGGCATACATCGCTTGGTCGGCATGTCGTAACAATGCTTCGGCCGTATCGCCGTGTTCCGGATAGGTGGCAATGCCGACACTGATATTGGTGGTGATTGCATTGCCGCGGTAGTTAAAACTGCTTGCAACCAATGTGTCTTTGATACGCTTTGTCACCAGTTCAGCCGCTTCTACGTTGGTGTTCGGCAGTAATATCGTGAATTCATCGCCGCCATAGCGGGCGGCGGAGTCGCAACCTCTTAAACAGTGACGAAAGTTGTCGGCGATGGCTTGCAACAATAAGTTGCCTGCTTCATGACCGTATTTGTCATTAACGATTTTTAAGTTATCGCAATCCCCTAGTAACAGGCTGAAAGTGCTTTCCCTGCGCCGGGCTTGTTGCAATTGTTTTTCGAATAGATCCATGAACGCCCGACGGTTGTAGAGGCTGGTTAATTCATCGGTTTGCGCGGTGGTTTTGATGCGGCTGAAAGCATGGTAAATGTCGCTGGACAACATGGTGGTGACGTAACCCACCAATAACATGGGAAACAGCCACGCCAACAGGATACTGCTTTGGGTTAGGGAAAAGACCTCGTCGCCAGGTACGCCGCTTTTGCCCAAATACAGATAACAAGCGCCGATTAACAGCACTTCCAATAATGTAGTCAGCCTGCCCAAGGCCAGGGCGCTGGTGATGATGGGTAGGAAATACAAGTTAAGTAACAGGCTGTTCTGGCGTCCGGTGTGCCAGACGAACCAGGTGACCAACAAGATCATGACCCAGGTTTCTAAAGCCAGTTTCCAGACATTGGCTTTGGCAAAAAAGTTGAGATAATGGAATATCATGACGAAGGCGGCGAAAGCGCAGAGACCGCCTAACAAAAAGATTTTAACGTTTTCTTCGATTTGCCCTACCACCAGATAGAACATCATCAAGACCAGCAGTAACCACTGGATTTCCGCGACGGTGCGCGAAAAACCGCTCAAGGCGTCGGGTTCTTGATTGAGACGAAAAAAAGGTTCCTTGGTCATGGCGAAATTTTCCGGTTTAGAGCATACAAAGAGGGCTGATCAATTTTTTAATTCTAACACAATTGTTGATAGACAGCCGTGTATAGGGGGCGCTGCTTGATAAGCAAGGGGCTTGCTATTGATTAAGAAATTTACTTCGATTGGGTTAAGACAGCATTGCCGAGTGGCGTGCTGTCTTAACCGGTGTAGCCTACAGCCAGCCTTTTCGTTTGAAAAACCAATAAGGCGCAATGCCCGACAGCAGCATTAAACACAGTGCGCCGGGATAACCCAGTTGCAAGTGTAGCTCCGGCATATTTTGGAAATTCATGCCGTAAATGCTGGCTACCAGGGTGGGGGGCAGAAATACCACGGCAGCAATGGAAAAGATTTTAATAATTTTGTTTTGGGTAATGTTGATAAAGCCTTGAGTCGAGTCCATCAAGAAATTGATTTTATCGAACAGGAAAGTGGTATGCGACATCAAGGTATCCACGTCGCGCATGATCTCCCGCGCCGTTTCCTGCAGCTCGGGATGATTGCGCAAATGCCGTTGCAGAAAGGATATGGAACGTTGCGTATCCATCAGGCAGAGCCGAATCTTACCGTTGCTGTCTTCCAGTTTGGCCAGTTGGTCAATGGCATTTTCAAGATCCGAGTCTATTTCTTCCAGCACCAGATAACTGACATCTTCCAGTTTGCGATGAATATCTTCCAGCGCATCGGCGAGATTTTCCACTTTTTGCTCGAACATAATTACCAGCAATTCCTGCGGTGAATGCGCTTCTATCTGCCCGTGCCGGGCGCGCATACGTAGCAGGCGAAAATCCGCCAATGCGCCTTCGCGCAAGGTAATTAACCGGTCATTTTGCAAAATGAAGGCGACGGTCGCTGTACTGTGCCGCCCCTCGCTTTGCGACAGAAACAAGGATCGCACGTGAACGCCGGTGTTATCGGTAAAGTAGCGCGCCGAAGACTCGATTTCCTCCACATCATCTGATTCGGGCAGCGCCGTGCGCAAAAAAGTTTGCAATTGCGCGCGCTCACTGTCGCTGGCATCGTGGGCATCGATCCAGGACGCTTTAGCGATCGCCTGTTTGAGCTGGTCTTCAGGCGGCGTCTGTTCTTTGAGCCGCCCCCGGTCAATAGTGAATAGTCTTAACATTATGTATTCCCGTTTTTTTTGTTATTCAGGCAAGCTGTCCGGGCGAATCAGCGTGACTAATTTGGCGCAGCCTTCGGTCAGTTCTGTCCAGTCGCCTTTAAAGGTGAGTTGGGCTAAAGCGGCGGTAGACAGGCATTTTCCGTTAGCCGATAACGGAACCGAATGGGGAATTAGTTTTAACAACAAGTCTTCCAGGCCGGGATTATGCCCGACCAACAGTACCCGCCGTCCATGACAACTGGTTTTTAATACAGTCAGTAAGGTTAAAGCATTCGCTTCATAAATACGCGGGTCGCAGACGATAGCCGATTCATCTATGTCTAACTGTTGACAAACCCGTTGCGCTGTCGCCAAGGCGCGTGTCGCCGGAGAGCTGAGTATGGTGTCGGGTATCAAATGCTGCTCATGCAACCAACGGCCTACCTGCTTGGCAGCGCGCCGACCGCGTTTTTTTAAGGGACGGGAAAAATCATCCATATCAACTGCCCAATCCGACTTGGCATGTCGTAATAATAAAAGTTCGTGAGTCATAAAATATTTCTGTCAATGGGGCGATTTTCGGGCGCGTGTATACTGTAATACTATAACAGTTAATTTTGACAATTCTATTAAAAACGAAAGTAAAAAAACACCTGAAACGTAGGTAACGCAAGGCATTCGGCGTGTTAGTGGCAGGGGCTGATCGGTGGTACTACTTATTGATTGAAAGGGCTGATTTCTCTATGCTACAAATGGTTATGCAATATCAACTGGTTTTTTAAGTTAATCAATGAGCGATAAATTGGGGTGTGTCATGTCAATAAAAGAAGATTTTGAAAAATTATTAGATAAGTTACAAGTCGAACGCGATGAAATCAATTTAAAACTGCATCTGGCTTCGATGGAAGCCAAGCAAGAATTTGAAGATGCCGAAAAAGAATGGGGCCGTTTAAAAATCAAGGCCTCTGAAATAGCGGATGAGTCGGTGGAGACTTCCGAAGAGTTTATAGCCAAGGCCAAAATAGTCGGTGAAGAGCTTAAAAAGACTTACTACCGAATTGCCAAGCGCTTGGCGGATTAAATTTTATCTCTGCGCATATAAGCTCGAGCACTCTCTTGCATTCTCTTGGTCAAGGGAGTGTTTGTTTGGATTTTTTGCGGAGCATCAAATTTGTAGTTTATTTTTTGGCTGCTACAGATAAAACAGGGCTACGGGAAATTCCTGCTAACATGCTTTCTAATTGGCAAGGAGAATATTATGAATTTTTCACGTTGGGCGTTGTTAGCTGTCATTGTCACCCTGATCGCGGCGTTTTTTATTTTTGACCTGCAATACTATTTAACGCTCGAAACACTTAAGGCCCAGCAAGCGGCTATCGAAACTTATCGCAGTAATCATCCCGGTCTTGCGGTTGCTGTATATGCGTTGATTTATATCGCGGTGACCGGATTATCTTTACCGGGCGCCGCAATTCTTACTCTGGCCGGCGGCGCCGTTTTCGGTTTGCTGTGGGGAACGTTGATTGTTTCGTTTGCCTCCACTATCGGTGCAACACTGGCTTTTCTGGCGGCGCGTTTCTTGTTTCGCGATGCGGTTAAAGCCCGTTTCGGCGATCGCCTGGATATTATTAATAAAGGCATGGACAGGGATGGCGCGCTGTATCTGTTTACCTTGAGATTGGTGCCGGTATTCCCTTTCTTTGTTATTAACCTGGTTATGGGCTTAACGACCCTGAAAACACAAACGTTCTATTGGGTCAGCCAGATTGGCATGTTGGCCGGTACGGTAGTTTATGTGAATGCGGGAACTCAGCTGGGCAGGCTGGAGTCATTGTCGGGTATTTTGTCACCCGGATTGATCGGCTCTTTTGCTTTATTGGGCATTTTTCCGTTGCTGACCAATAAAATCGTCGAAGCCATCAAGGCGAACAAAATTTATGCGCAATGGATAAAGCCATCGCGCTTTGACAATAACATCGTGGTGATAGGCGCGGGTTCAGGCGGCTTGGTGACCGCCTACATCGCCGCAGCCGTCAAAGCCAAAGTCACCTTGATCGAGAAACATAAAATGGGCGGCGATTGCCTGAACACCGGTTGCGTACCGTCTAAAGCCTTGATCCGCTCGGCCAGGCTGTTGGCCCAAATGCGCAGGTCTGCCGATTTCGGCATCAAAAAAACCGATGTCGAAGTGGATTTCGCCGCTGTTATGAACCGGGTGCAAGCGGTTATTACAACCGTCGAGCCGCATGATTCCGTGCAACGTTACACAGAGCTTGGCGTGGACGTTATCGAAGGTGAAGCGAAGATTATTTCACCCTGGGAAGTGCAGGTGACAACGGCGGGAGCAACCCGCATTATCACCACGCGCTCCATCGTTATTGCCGCCGGTTCGCGTCCGTTTGTGCCGCCGATTGCAGGCATTGAGGGCATTGATTATCTAACCTCCGATACTATTTGGGCGTTGCGAGAATTGCCCGGACGGTTGGTCGTGTTGGGCGGCGGGCCTATCGGTTGTGAATTGGCGCAAAGCTTTGCCCGTTTAGGCAGTCAGGTGACCCAAATCGAAATGTTGCAACGCTTATTAATTAGGGAAGACGTCGAAGTTTCCGAGGCTGTCATGGCGAAGTTCCGTCTGGAAGGCATTAATGTACTTGTTGGGCATACTGCCAAAGGGTTTATTATCGAAAACGGTGAAAAAATCCTGCTTGTCGAGCATGACGGTAAAGAGCTGCGTATTCCTTTCGATCAGGTATTGCTGGCTATCGGCCGGGTTGCCAATATCCAGGGATACGGGCTTGAACAGCTGGGAGTTGAAACCTCGCCCGGCCGCACCATTGAAATTAATGAATTCCAGCAGACCAATTACCCGAATATTTTTGCCTGCGGCGATGTATCCGGCCCGTTTCAATTTACGCATGTCGCTGCCCATCAGGCCTGGTATGCGGCGGTGAATGCATTGTTCGGCAGCTTCATAAAATTTCGCACCGATTACTCGGTGATTCCCTGGGCTACCTTTACCGATCCTGAAGTTGCGCGGGTCGGTCTTAATGAACAAGAGGCGAAAGCAAAAGGCATTGCCTGTGAAGTCAGCACCTATCATATTGACGATCTTGATCGCGCTATTGCAGACGGCGTAGCGCATGGCTTCGTTAAAGTATTAACTTCGCCGGGCAAGGACCGGATTCTCGGTGTGACTATCGTTGGCGAACAGGCCGGTGATTTGATCGCCGAGTTCGTGCTGGCGATGAAGCACAATATCGGCCTGAATAAGTTGCTGGGCACCATCCATATTTATCCAACCCTGGCCGAGGCCAATAAATATGTAGCCGGAGTCTGGAAGCGCAACCATGCGCCGAAAGGCTTGTTGTGGTGCGTCGCGCATTATCACAACTGGCGCAGAGGGTGACGCGCTTCTGCATAATCCACATGGGTGTGGTGAATGCAAATATCGCATAAGGCCATGGATGGCCTGTAGGTAGAGTAGGTGCTTTACAGGCGATGCAGGAGTAATTGCCGAGGAGCAAACAGTTGTCCATACAGCCGTAATTCGCGTTGCAAATCTTATCAACTCACCCCGCATTTAACAGCTTGATATTAATCAAGGCGACTTTTGTCTATAATCGAGAGAAATTTTAAGCCCGCGCGGAGCAACGAAAATAGAACGTTGTTATTTTCAGCATTAGTGTCAGGTTCCAGTTAACAGGAGTAACAATTTGAACCCAAAGAACAAGATTTTATTTGCAGGCGATCCGCATGGAGATTTCAAACCGCTGATAGCGGCAGTGCATGAATATAAACCCGAAGCCGTTGTTTTGCTGGGCGATTACGACCTGGAAATGCCCTTGGAAAGTTGTTTGCAGGAAATTGTCAGTTTAACCAAAATCTGGTGGATTGCGGGGAATCATGATTTTGAAACGCCCGGCAAATATAAAAATCTGTTTCATTCGGCCTTGGCTGATAACGGCTTGCATTTGAAAGTCACCGAAATAGCAGGACTGAGAATTGCCGGTTTAGGAGGGATTTTTCTTGGCCGGGTCTGGTATCCGCCGCAGCAGCCTAAATGGCGGGACAAACAGCATTATCTGTATAACCAGCCTATCAATCTAAGGCATACGGCCATGTCGTTAAAATACAAGGGGGCGATTTGGCATGATGAGTTTGAGGCATTAAAGGCGCTGAAAGCGGATATTTTGGTGACTCATGAAGCGCCGGGATCTCATCGGCACGGGTTCGATGTGATTGGTGAACTGGCTGCCGCGATGGGCGTAAAAAATATCTTTCACGGCCATTTGCACGAAAATTATACCGGCTTTGTTAAAAATAATATCAAGGTAGTCGGCGTGGCGAACAGGGCTGTCGCCGATTTGGTGGGTAATACGTTAAGTGATGGACGTTAAGGCATTTTATTCACCACGAAGGCACGAAGTTTTTATTTCTTCGTGTCCTTCGTGCCTTCGTGGTGATAATCTTTTGATTTTTTGTATTTGTTCATTCCAGACTTAGACTAATCGCTGGGTTTACGCTATCGTTTCAACCCAGCCTGCAATCTGTCGCTCTATGCCTGACTGCTTAAGTAATCTTCATAATTACCGCTGAAATCAACAACGCCGGTCGGGGTTAGTTCGATAATCCTGGTCGCCAGCGATGACACAAACTCCCGGTCATGACTGACGAATATCAAGGTGCCGGGATAATTTTCCAGTGCGGTATTCAGCGATTCAATCGATTCCATGTCCAAATGGTTGGTCGGCTCGTCCAACACCATGATGTTGTTTTTTTGCAGGATCAGCTTGCCGAACAGCATGCGACCTTGTTCTCCGCCGGAGATGACTTTAACGGATTTGTTGATGTCGTCCGCACTGAACAATAATCGTCCCAAGGTGCCGCGTATGGCTTGGTCGTCGTCCGATTCCTTACGCCATTGGCTCATCCACTCGATAAGCGTGGTGTCTTCGGCAAAGTCTTCGGCGTGATCCTGGGCGAAATAACCCACTTCCGAGTTTTCAGACCACTTAACCGCACCGGCATCCGGCGTTAAATCGCCGACCAGTGTGCGTAGCAAAGTTGATTTACCGATACCGTTAGGACCCAAAACAGCAACACGCTCACCGACGGGAATCATCAGGTTCAGGTCTTTGAATAAGGGTTGCTCGCCATAACCCTTGGTCAATCCCTCAATTTCCAGCGCCAAGCGGTGCAACTTTTTAGTCTGGTCGAAGCGGATAAACGGATTAACCCGGCTTGAAGGCTTGACTTCGTCCAGTTTGATTTTATCCAGTTGTTTGGCGCGCGAGGTGGCCTGTTTGGCCTTGGACGCATTCGCCGAGAAGCGGCTGACGAAGGTTTGCAGTTCGGCAATCTGGGCTTTTTTCTTGGCGTTTCCGGCCAGCAAGCGTTCGCGAACTTCGGTTACCGCAATCATGTAATCGTCATAGTTGCCGGGATAAACGCGCAACTCGCCATAGTCCATGTCGGCCATGTGGGTGCAGATGCTGTTTAAAAAGTGACGGTCATGCGAGATGATAATCATGGTGCAATTACGTTGGTTCAGGATGTCTTCAAGCCAGCGTATGGTGTTGATGTCCAGGTTGTTGGTCGGCTCATCAAGCAACATGATGTCGGGGTTGGAAAACAAGGCCTGTGCGAGCAATACGCGCAGCTTCCAGCCCGGCGCTACGGCGCTCATCGGGCCGTTATGCTGCTCCAGCGGAATGTCCAACCCCAGCAATAGCTCGCCGGCCCTGGCTTCGGCGGTATAGCCGTTGAATTCGGCGAACACCGACTCAAGCTCGGCGGCGCGCATGTAGTCGTCTTCGGTCGCTTCCATGTTGGCGTAGATGGCGTCGCGTTCGGACATGGCCGCCCACATTTCGGCGTGGCCCATCAGCACTACGTCAAGGACGCGTTGGTCTTCATAGGCGAATTGATCCTGGCGCAAGTTACCCAGACGCTCGTTGGGGCTGATGCTGACGTTGCCCGCCGAGGGTTCCAAATCGCCGCTCAATATTTTCATGAAGGTCGATTTGCCGCAGCCGTTCGCGCCGATCAGGCCGTAACGGTTGCCGTCGCCAAATTTGACCGAGACGTTTTCAAACAGGGGTTTAGCCCCGAACTGCATGGTGATGTTAGCTGTAGAGATCAAGTTTTTGTTCCGAAGATTAAGGGTGAAAAAGGTAAAAGGCTAAAGGCTAAAGGCTAAAGGCTAAATAGAACGCGGATGACGCGGATGATTATGATTGAATAAGATTTTTTCTTGAATTATCGGCGTTTATCATATTTATCAGCGTCATCTGCGTGATGGCGCTTGAGTTAATTAAGCCATGTTTCAGGCACTATATTGGCCGTGTTTTGATCGTCGCTGACCCAAATCTGTCCGTCCTGGATGCTGATTTGCAATTGCATGGTGCGCTTTACCATGGGTGCAAGTTGATCGGTCGCTTCCTTGGGTAAATTAATAACCGTCAGGTTTTTAAAGCGTTCCAGCTTATGTTGAATCTGGTTCCACCAGACGCCATTGCGTCCGCCGTAGGTGTAGATGATGACTTTATCGGCTCGGTTAGACGCTTTGCGGATGCGTTTGTCATCGGGCATGCCGACATCAATCCACAGCTCGATGTCGTCGGTCAGGCTTTTTTGCCAGAGCTCGGGTTCATCATCGGTACTCAGACCTTTAGTGAATTGCAGGTGTTCATCGGCATTGATTACAAAAGCCAGCAGACGCGTCATCATGCGCTCTTCGGTTTCCGAAGGGTGCAGGGCAATGGTCAGGTGATGCGATTGATAATAGCCTCTGTCCATGTCTGAAATCTGACAGTCGGCTTTATAGATGGTTGACTTAAGCGCCATTGAGCGATTTTTTACGGCTTTGAAAAATAAAGCCGTATTCTAACAGATTTTAGCCTTCGAGTGTTCTACAGTAACAGCTTATCGTCTATGGCTATAAAACGGCCGGCCGAATTAATCAGCGAGGGTGCCGTCAGTGCCGGTACGCCGTACACTTCCGTCGTTACGCCGTAAACGTTTCTAGCCTTGTTCAATAACAGGTCGAAGTCGCCGTCGCCGGATAACAAAATAATCACATCGACCTTGGCCGCATAGTCGATCGCATCCAGCGTAATGCCTACGTCCCAGTCGCCTTTCGCGGAGCCGTCGCTACGCTGGATGTAAGGTTTCAGCTTAACTTCAAACCCGATATTCCTGAGCACCTGTTGAAATCCCTGCTGCTTGCAGTCGCCCTTATCGATGGCATAAGCAAACGCCGCGATCACTTCTCTGCCTGCGGTCGCCTGCGACCAGAATGCAGTGTAGTTAAAATGCCGCCGGTAACTTTGCTTGGTGGTGTAATAGATATTCTGCACATCGACAAAGATGGCGACTTTTTCCATGTCGTTATTTGATGAATGAACAGCAATAATCGCTAGGGGTTTTAACTTTCATAGTGAATGCCGCATTGGCGGGCACGTTGAAAGATTCGCCGCCTTTGATGCTTTGCCATTCAGCGCCGGGCAATAAAACATCCAGTTCGCCGTCGATGATTTCCATGAGTTCAGGGTCGGCGGTGTTGAAGGTGTATTCGCCGGGCAACATGAAGCCCAGGGTTTTTGACGAACCGTCTGCGAACTTGATAGTCCGGCTGCTGACATTGCCGCCGAAGTAAACATTGGCTTTTTTGACGATGGTTACGTTAGTGAATTCTGACATGGGTTTCCTTTATGGAGAATGGGTAATAAGGCGCGCAATGATACCAGATTGTCTTGGTTTAACGCAGTTTGCGGATCACAAAAAGACGAGGTGCCGTGTCTTTATGTTCGGTGCTGTAAATAGTGCTGACTTCAAATTGCCGGGTATCCTGTTGCTCGCACCAGTTTTTAACCTGACCGGTTTCCAGATCGCCGCCTTGGTGACCGGGATAGGCGAGCAGGGTGATGATGCCTTCGACAGCTAAAATCCGGGAGGCGTCAGTCAAAGCGGCCAATGTGGAATCGGTTAGCGTAATAACGGATTTATCGCCGCCCGGCAAATAGCCCAGATTAAACATGATTGCGCGGACTTTGCCGTGGTGATACGTGGGAATTCTTTCGTCCATGTCAGCATGGCTGGCGTGGATCAAGGTCAGGCATTCCGGTGAGCGTGCTTGCCGGAATTTCTCAAGAGTCGAGTCAATGGCCGCCTGTTGTATATCAAAGCCGTAAACATGGCCGGATGGACCGACTTGTTCGGCGAGGAATACGGTATCGTGACCGTTGCCTACCGTAGCATCAATGGCAATATCGCCGGGGTGGAGAATGTCCCGGATTAAGTCATGAGCTGCGTTAACCAGTGAAATGCGTTTCATAATGGCGTTGGATATTGCTGGAATGGGGTAGGGGAACGCCGTTTAATAAAGCATCGGCGAAATGTCGGCTGTACCAAGGTATCTGTAAACTGCCTTTGGCGCCGAAGCCGTTAAAAATGGCGAGTTGCTTGTGTTGCGGATGCCGACCGATAAACGGCTGTCTGTCCTGAGTGCAAGGCCGGATATTGGCTTGATGGTTGATCAGCATTGCCTGAGTCAAACCGGGTGCGACTTGGCTGAGTGCATTTAACAAGTCATTTTTGCCCTGCTCGGTAGCCTGAGTATCCAGGTTCTCCCGGTCAAAGGTTGCGCCAGTTCTAATTTGATGGGCATTTAACGGGATCAGCCAGTTACCGTAATTGAGGATTTTATCGGGCAATTCGCTTCGGTGTTCCAGCGTCAGGATTTCGCCCTTGACCGGTTGAAAAGGCAGCCAGGAAAACCAGGGGTTTTGTGTTGCCTGATAGCCTTCGCAGAAAATAATCTGCTTGGGAGCGATGTCCAGCCAGCGTAAAGACGGTTGCAGCTGTATGTCCCGGTAATCGAAATCAGCTTGTCGGTAGCTATTTTTGGCAATGAAAAACGCTTTCAGGCAACTTAATAGCGGCCGAGTTAATAAATAACCGGTCTGTCTTTGTTCCAGAAAACCGAAGGGTGTTGCAAGATTGTCGATGGTTTTGCCCTGTGGCTGTATGTCGCCGAGGAAGGCTTGATAGTCAGGGTTACTGAGGCGTTTATGAGCGATTGTAAATTCGCTGTCGCTACGGAAAAACCGCAGCATCGGTTTTTCACTATAAAAGTCTTGCTGGAAAAAATCGGCTAACTGCGAGTAACTCTGTTTTGCCGTCGGCAACAGCGTATCGACATCGGCGGATTTTACAAAGCGCATACCGGTTATCGGGTTGATCAGTCCTGCTGCAACCTGCGAGGCATTTTCCCGGCCGTTATCGACAATGAGGACTTTGCTGCCGCGTTGTATGAGTTCCCATGCCAGCAAGCTGCCTGCCAGTCCCTGGCCGATGATTAGAAAGTCGATCATGATTTTTTGGATAGTTAAAATTCACCGCGTATAGTTCCCATGCCGGAGCGCTTGTCTTTATACACAAGTACTTTAAAGTACGTCATCCCGGCAGGGATTGCCGGGATCCAGAAGCCATGGATGGCGATATAGAAACAACCATAGGAGCTCCAGCTTCGCGAGACGGGAAGCTGGAGCTTCCCGCACTGAGTTCCCAAGCCGGAGCTTGGGAACTAGCGCGTCTTGTTTTTCTTCGTGCCGTCGTGGTGAGTTTTTATATTTTGATGGTGATTAATGTTTATTTGGCCGTCAACGCCACACCGTTAAAACAAATCCCATCCCAGCCGTATTGCATGAAATTCCTGATGTTCTGGTGGCCTGTGCCGTGCGGGTCATTTAAAACATCCAGCCGGTAATAATCGCCAAACAGGTTTAACGTCTGCTGCTGATCGAACCGATTGAGTTGGGCAAAAGCGAAAATCTTGCAGGAACCTTCGTTAGTACCGGCCTGATTGACTAACATCTGCTCATTCAGGCCGTTGCTGAATTCGGTGGCTTGGTAATGGTAGTTTTCAGTAATGACCTCGATAGTCTCATCAAAACTGACCGGGCTGTTATTTGTTACTTTTTCAATGAATGATGCGAGCGACATGGATTAGGTTAAAGGTTCAAGGGTTAACGAAGTAATCCGGAAATACTTTTAAATTCAGGATGGGTGGAATCTTTGACCCATTCGAACAAGACTGATTCATAATTGGTAATGGTCGCGCCTTGTTGTTGCATCCGTTGCAAGGCATAGAATTTATGTTCCGCCTTGCGCGAACAGATGGCGTCCTCGACGACATGCACCTGATAGCCGAAATGCATCAATTCCAACGCGGTCTGCAATACGCAAACATGCGCTTCCTGACCGACCAGTATGATTTGCTTGCGATCGGTGTTGGCTACGGTGTCGGTAAAGCCTTCAGCCGCGCAGCAGGAAAAACCGGTCTTGTCGAAAATCAGGGTGTCTTCCGACAATATATCGGTGATAGTCGTATCGGTCGAGCCCAAGCCTTTGGGATATTGTTCGGTTAACAGCACCGGGATGCTTAACAGTCCGGCGGCTTCAACCAGACTGCGGGCGTTGGCCGTCATAAGTTCGGCGTCGCGCTCGGGCATGGCCGCTGATAATTTTCCCTGCAAATCGACGACGATCAGCAGGCTGTTTTTTACAGACAGGAGGTTAGGGTGTGTGGTCATTTTAATTTGCAGGAAAGGGTTAGGGGAAGAAGGCGAAAGGCAAAAGGCTAAAAAAACACATCCTTCGCCTTTTGCCTTGCGCCTTTAGCCCTTTTTCAAAATCCGTCCTTTTTCACGCTGCCAATCGCGGTCTTTTGAAGTGGCGCGCTTGTCGTGCAATTGCTTGCCTTTTGCCAGACCGATTTCCAGTTTGGCTCTGCCGTTTTTCCAGTACATCTTTAATGGAATCAACGTGTAGCCTTTGCGTTCGACCGAACCGATCAGTTTGTTGAGTTCATGCCGGTGCAGCAACAGTTTCTTGGCGCGGATAGAATCGGGATTAACATGGGTCGATGCGGATAACAGCGGTGAAATATGCGCGCCCGACAACCAGGCTTCGCCCCGTCTGATCACCACATAACTCTCTTTGAGTTGGATGCGTCCATCCCTCAGGCTTTTAACTTCCCAGCCTTCCAAAACGACCCCCGCTTCAAACCGCTCCTCAATCGAATACTCAAAAGTAGCCTGACGATTAACGGCAATGGTGGCATTTTGCTGCTTGGTGTTTTTCTTGGACTTTTTATCGGCCATAAGTGCGGGTTAGGATTTTTAAACTGACGTAAAGGAATAATTTTGCTATTTTACTCGATATTACTAACTGATGTTATGCAATAAGCGGAAAAGTTCACCACGAAACAAACATCCGTGGTGATTTTATAATTATTGAGTTTTTACAGGCACACAAATGACGGATACAAAAAAATCACAACATGGTGAATGGTCATCGCGTTTCGCATTTATTCTGGCTGCGACAGGTTCCGCAGTCGGTCTGGGTAATATCTGGAAGTTTCCCTATATTACCGGAGAAAATGGCGGCGGGGCATTTGTCATAGTCTATCTGTTGTGCGTGTTACTGATCGGCATCCCCATTATGATGGCGGAAACCATGCTGGGGCGTCGCAGCAGGCAAAACCCCATCAACACCATGATAACTCTGGCCGATGAAGCCGGGGCCGATAAAAACTGGCATTATTTAGGCTGGATGGGCGTCGCTGCCGGTTTCTTAATACTCTCTTATTACAGCGTTATTGCAGGCTGGGCTTCGGCTTACGTGTTAAAGGCCTTTACCGGCAGTTTTTTCGGCGCCGATGCAGCAGCGATAAAAGTGATTTTTGACGATTTTGTTGCCAGTCCGGTGAAGCTGCTTTTCTGGCATAGCCTGTTCATGTTAGCGACCATGCTGATTGTGGTTCGCGGCGTTAATACCGGCCTGGAGAAAGCAGTTCGTTTTTTAATGCCCAGCCTGTTTGTGTTGCTGATTCTAATGGTGGCTTATGCAATGACCACCGACAGCTATGATCAGGGCGTCAAATTCTTGTTCACCCCTGATTTCAGCAAGCTGACCGGTAACGGCGTATTGACCGCTATGGGGCACGCGTTTTTTACCCTGAGCTTAGGCATGGGCGCCATCATGGTTTACGGTTCTTATTTGCCGAAAGATGTGTCGATTTCAAAAACCGTATTTTTGATTGCAGGCACCGATACCGTGGTTGCCTTATTGGCCGGTATTGCTATTTTTCCGATTGTTTTTGCCAGTGGGCTGGAACCTGCAGCAGGTCCGGGATTAATCTTTCAAACCTTGCCGATAGCGTTTGGCAACATGACCGGCGGCTGGTTTTTTGGGGTTTTGTTTTTTGTGATGCTGGTTTTCGCGGCGTTGTCTTCCTCCATTTCATTGATCGAACCGGCTGTTGCGTGGTTGGTTGAAAATAAAGACATGAGCAGGGAACAAGCCTGTATCTGGTCAGGTTCGATAACTTGGTTACTGGGATTCGGCACCATTTTTTCATTCAACGTTTGGTCCGAGTTCAAGATTTTCGATAGAACCATTTTTCAATTGCTGGATTATTTAACCGCCAATCTGATGTTGCCTATCGGCGGTTTTTGCATCGCGGTGTTCGCCGGTTGGATCATGAAGCAGCAACACACCGAGCATGAGCTGGATATGCCTAACGCGCTCAGCTATCAAGCGTGGCAGATATTAACTCGCTACGTGGCCCCAGCCGCCGTGTTTCTGGTATTCCTGCACGTGGTCGGAGTTCTTTAAAATATGACCGTCGTTCAAAAAAGCGCCCTGGTCAAATTTTCAGCGCAGCAGATGTTTGACCTGGTCAACGACATTGAGGCCTATCCTGAGTTTTTACCCTGGTGCAGCGGCAGTCGCATCATCAAGCGAGAAGATGATATTGTTGAAGCGGAGGTAGTGATTTCCAAAGGCGGCTTTAAAAAATCCTTTTCGACCCGGAACAAGATCGATAACGGACGCAGTATGACGCTCTCCCTGTTGAACGGCCCGTTTTCCTCTTTGGAAGGAAAGTGGGAATTTATACCGTTGCGCGAGGATGCCAGCAAGATTTCCCTGGACCTGGAGTTTGAAATGTCAGGCAAACTGGCAAGCCTGGCGTTCGGCGCAGTTTTCAACCAGATCTGCAACACCATGGTGAGTTCGTTTACCGCAAGGGCCAAAGCCGTTTATGGTTAATGTCGAAGTGGCTTACGCCAAACCCGAGCAACAGGTGATAGTCACGGTGGCAATGGAGGAAGGCGCGACTGTTGAAGTCGCGATAAAAACATCCGGCTTGCTGGAGCTTTTTCCTGAGATTGTTTTGTCCGAGCTTAAGGCGGGCATTTTTGGCGTAGCCTGCAAGCTGGATCAGCCTGTTAGAGAGGGCGATAGGATAGAAATTTATCGGCCTTTGGTTCATGACCCGAAAGAGGCAAGGCGGCAGCGAGCTTTGAAGGGGTTTTGAGGTGTTGCTGTAATATTCTATTTGCTTGAATGTAAATGGAATTTTAATCATGCTGAAAAGAGATGGCAGGTATCTTGCCGCAACGCGAGGGAGTCATCGTCAATTCAAATATCCAATCGAAAGTGGTCGTGTAACCGTACCCGGAAAACCGGGAGATGATCTAGCTCCCGGCACTTTAAATAGCATATTCAAATAAGCAAAACTAAAGGAGTAACCCATGCGTTACGCAATCGTTGTCGAAAAAGCGGAAAACAACTACTCAGCTTATGTGCCCGATTTGCCGGGTTGCGCTGCTACTGGCTCTACCGTAGAGGAAACTGAGCGTGAAATTCGTGAGGCAATCGAGTTTCATATTGAAGGGCTTATTGAAGATGGTTTGCCAGTGCCACAACCAGCAAGTATTGTTCAATATATTGAAATCGCTGCTTAAGTTCCGTAGGTTGGGTTATGCTGCGTTAATCAGACCTACATGGCTAGTTTATATGAGTGCTAACTATCCTACAATCAATAAACTTAAGGAAGCGCATCAATCACGAAAGATGCGCTTCACTTTGTTCAGCAGATCCTACGTACTATATTCCTCAGCGAATTCATTTCCTTGCATTTGATTTAATTCACCGCCAAGCACATAATCCGGAGCGAGATAGTGAATCTTTTCGACATGGCTTAGGCTTATTCTCAGCCGTGTGATGCGTTCAAAGCACGTAATCAGAACAAGCTTCTACACGTTTCCTGTCCAGGCAGGCAAGGAGGACAAAATGATTACACCAGAATACGATTTGGCCGTGGTGGGTGGCGGAGTTGCGGGATTGTATTGCGGAATGCATGCCGCACCCGACTGGCGTGTCGCCCTGTTCGAAGGTAGTCATCGCCTCGGCGGCAAATTGGAAACTGTTTCCATGCTTGGCTTCGATGCGGAATACGGGGCAATGCGCTTCGACCCGATCCGACAATCCCGCATCGGCGAACTCATCAACGAACTGGGCATCGAAACCTTGCCTTTCCCGGAATATTCAAGTCCCCCTGGCCAGCAACACAATTTAAACTATCGACTGGATGCGGACGAACAGGGCCTGACGACGTTGGAACTCTACAAGCTCGCGATACAGCGGGTGCTGGGCGTGTCCGAAGCGGAAATGCTGGCCCTGAGCGAGCAGCAGCTCGAATCGATCCGGCGGGAAAGCGTATTTTTCGGCCAGCCTTTATGGGAGCAAGGTTTGTGGAACACGCTCGGGCGGGTTATCAGCCACAATGCTTTGCGCTACATCGTCATGGAAGGCAGTTTTTTTCATTTCATTCACGAGAACCCGAATGCCGCAACCTGGATGATTACCTGGGTCAAGATGCTGCAAATGAGCCCAAATCTCAGGACGATCCGGCACGGTATGCAGTCGCTGGCCGACGCCATGCAGGAACGCTTGCAGCAGCGGGGGGCGGAAATTCATCGTGCTCACGTGCTCACTGCCCTGGAACGGTATGATCAGGAACGGGTGCTGCTGCATTTTTCAGAAGGACAGACTTGTATTGCGAAACATGTCGTTCTGGCGCTGCCCGAACATTGCCTAGTTCGCATCAACGGACTTCCGCCGGGAATTCGGTCGATGTTCGGATCGGTGCTGGACATTCCCTTGCTTAAATGTTTCTTCGTGGTCGAAGATCCGTGGTGGGACGAGGATATTCCTCATTTGGACATGCCGAATCTGCCGGCCCGTGAAGTGCACTATCAAAAGCGGGACGGCAAAGGCCTGGTTATGGTCTACGCCGACCGGCCGTACTTGAATTTCTGGAGCCAATATCTGCGCAAGGGTTATGAGACGCGGGCGGAGATCAATGGCGATCAGGGGTTGCCGCTGGCCTTTTCCCGTTTCATGGGCATCGATCCTAAGCGCATTGTCAGCTACGGCGTCCGCCATTGGGGAACCGAACCCTACGGCGCAGCCTGCCATCTATGGAAGCCGGGAGTCAAACCCTGGACGGTACAGGAAAAGGTGGCGGCGTTTTCTCTGGAGCGCAACGGTCCTGCGAACCTGCATATTTGCGGCGAAGCTTTTTCAGATTATCAAGGTTTTATCGAGGGTGCGTTGCGTACGGCTCATGATGTGATGGGGAGAATGGCAGCCACATAATCCACCCATCGCATCGTCTCAACGTTGCAAGCGCACTGCTAAAGCGGTAATTGATCTGTTGGTGATCCCGATCCCGACGCCGGTTTTGCATCCGCTTTGTCACTCTTAGGCGAATCATCAGTGCTGTCATAGCCAAACAGGCCGGTGATCATTTCCCACAGGGTTTTTTCAAGATCCCGTTTGGGCACTTCTACGGTGGTTTCTTCCGATGTTTTAATAACGGGAACGGCGCTGGGTTTGAAATCGCCTTGTACGCCGATCAGTTGATCGTTATCGAAGAATAATGAAATTCTTTTTTGCTGTCTGTCGCCGCCTTCAACTTGGGCCGAATAGAGGTAGTCCCAACGCTTTTGATGAAAAAAATCAACCAGCATCGGTGAGCCCATTATATAAAGCACCTGGCGCTTGTTCATGCTGGGTCTGAGTTGATCAATCATGGATTGATCGACGATATTGCCTTGCTGGACATCGACTGTGTAGACGCCGGGCAGGTTGGTCAGAATGGTGGTGCAAGAGCTGAGCGTCAGGCTTGCTACGACTGCAAGGATGCAGGAGATAAAGCAATTACCGGATAGGTTTAAAGCGGAAAGCGGCTTTCTCATTTGAGGCTGCGGATGAGTTGAAAATGCAAAATCATACAGGATGTTAAGGGATTATCCTATAAAACTGTCATGCCCATACTGTCAAAAAAAGGCTACAATGCGCGTAATTCTATATAAAACTGCCTGCACAAAGGTATAAACGGAGATTAATGTTGGATACGCATGATTTAAGGAATGCAGGCCTGAAGGTGACTTTACCTCGGGTCAAGATTCTGCAAATTTTAGAAAATCAGGTTAACGAGCGTCATTTAACCGCCGAACAAGTTTATAAAATTCTGCTGAGTGAGGACGAGGAAATCGGTTTGGCTACGGTTTATCGTGTTTTAACTCAATTTGAAGCGGCCGGACTGGTGAGTCGACATCACTTTGAAGGCGGCAACTCTGTCTTTGAACTTGATAAAGGCACTCATCATGATCACATACTGTGTATGAAGTGCGGCAAAGTGGATGAGTTTACCGATGAGGTTATTGAGGCCCGGCAAAAAGAAATAGCTGCAAAACTGGGCTATGAGTTGACCGATCACGGCCTTTATTTATACGGTTTTTGCGCTCAGTGCAGGAAATCCTGATTTTTTTATTTTAAATTGTAGGCTTCATGTTTAAACCTCTCATTTTTTATATCGGCTTGCGTTATACGCGGGCCAAACGCCGAACTCAGTTCATTTCTTTTATTACCTTAACTTCCGTGCTGGGCATAGCCTTGGGCGTTACTGCGTTGATTGCCGTGTTGTCGGTGATGAACGGCTTTGAAGCCGAATTACGTGAGCGGATTCTCGGCATGACTTCACATGCAACCGCTACCGGAAAATACGGTCAGTTGGATAATTGGCAGGACCTGGAGCGGAAATTAAAAAACTATCCGCACGTAGAGGGCACCGCGCCTTTTATTAATGGACAGGTGATGATTAACGCCGACCGGCGCGTCAGCGGCACCATGCTGACCGGGATTCTGCCGGAATACGAGTCCAGAGTATCGGAAGTCGCCGATAAGATGAAAGAAGGTAAGTTGTCTGACCTGGTTCCCGGGGAATACGGCATTATTTTAGGGGTAGAGCTGGCCAATTATCTGGGCGTTTTCATGGGCGATAAAATCACTGTTATCAGTCCGCAGATTAATTCCACTCCGGCCGGTATTGTGCCGCGCATGCGGCGGTTTACCGTGGTCGGTATTTTTAAGGTGGGCATGTATGAATATGATCGCAATATGGCGATGATTCATCTGGATGATGCGGCCAAATTGTTTCGTTTAGATGATGCCGTTTCAGGACTTAGAATCAAGCTGGATGATCTGTTTAATGCGCCGAAAATCACCCGGGCGCTTTCCAACGCCTTGTATGACGATTATCAGGTCAGCGATTGGACGCTGGCGCACAACAACTTTTTCCGGGCTATTCAGACAGAAAAACGGGTGATGTTTATTATCCTGTTGCTGATCGTGGCGGTGGCGGCTTTTAATATTGTTTCCACGCTGGTGATGGTGGTCACCGATAAGCGCGGAGACATTGCGATTTTAAAAACCCAGGGACTGACATCAAGGTCGGTGATGGGGATTTTTATGGTGTTGGGAGCGGTCATCGGCGTAGTCGGCACCGCGCTCGGAACCGTAGGCGGGGTATTGCTGGCGTTGAATGTGGAAACCATCGTTCCGGCCATTGAGAAATTATTCCATGTCCAGTTTATGGCCGCCGATGTGTATTACATCAGCGAACTGCCTTCCAAATTGGTTTGGACTGATGTTTATGTGATAGCGGGTATGGCCTTTTTACTGTCATTATTGGCGACTATTTATCCTGCCTGGCAGGCAGCCAAAGTAAATCCAGCGGAAGTTTTAAGATATGAATAATACCAACATACTGCAATGTCAGCAGTTGACCATGCGCTATGACCAGGGCGGGTTGGATGTTGAGGTTTTAAAAGGGGTCGATTTAAGCATCGGTGTCGGTGAGCGTGTCGCCATCATGGGCGCATCGGGTTCAGGTAAAAGCACTTTACTGCATTTGCTGGGCGGACTTGAAAAGCCCAGCGGCGGCAAAGTGGTTTTGGGCGGCGTTAATCTTAATGAAGTCGGCTCAGGCCAACTGGCTAAGTTAAGGAATAAATCCTTGGGCTTTATTTACCAGTCTCATCATCTGTTGGGCGAGTTTACCGTGCTGGAAAATGTGGCGATGCCTTTGCTGATCGGCGGACATTCGGTAAAAGAGGCGAGTACTCGTGCGACAGCGTTATTGAAGCGGGTAGGGCTGGGGCACCGCATTGAACACAAGCCCGGCGAGTTGTCCGGCGGGGAAAGGCAGCGTGCCGCAGTCGCTAGGGCGTTAATCAATAAGCCGGGTGTGGTGCTGGCCGATGAACCCACCGGAAACCTGGACAGCAAAACGGCGGATCAGGTTTACCAGTTAATGCTGGAATTAAACCATGAGCTGAATGTCAGCTTTTTGGTGGTGACTCATGACCATGAGCTGGCTGCCAGAATGGGCAAGGTTTTGCATATGGAAGATGGGCTGATTGTAGGCTAGGAAAAAGCATAAAGCCGCGAGCAACTGTATTTATGCAGTCGCTCGCGGCTTGGTTTTAATCAGTCTAATTCGTTTTTTATGTCTTCAATCTGCGACTCTTGTGCAGCAAGTCTTTTTTCCTTTCTTTCCGCCCATTTTTTGTTTACATGGTATTGCCAGTAATAATGGATGCCGAAATAACCGGCGGCGGACGAAACTATCCCCATAATCAAACAGCCGACCAGAAAAGGTTGCCAGACATCGCCAAGACTGGAGAATATGTTACTTAGTGAAAATTCGGATTCATCGGCACTGGTCGGCTGATTGAGAAACGACAGCCCGACTTCATAAGCGAAATAGTACAGCGGCGGCATGGTGATCGGGTTGGTTATCCAGACCAGCGCTACCGAAATCGGTATGTTAGCCCGGTAATAAATGGCACCCATAGCGGCAAAGACCATTTGCGCCGGGGCAGGAATCCAGGCGCAAAAAAGACCCACCGCAAAAGCCAGAGCAATAGAGCGTCGGTTCAAATGCCAGAGGTTAGGCTCGTGCAGTTTATCGCCGAGAAATTGTAGGCTCTTGTGTTGTTTGATCACTTCAGGATCGGGGATGAACTTGTCGATCAGTTTTTGTATAAGTTTCTTTGGCATCGTTATTTTTATTATTTAAGTTACACTCAAATTAAGTTTATCAGGTTTTTGTTAGCCTAAAAAACACCAAGGTGCTAAATGGTCGTTTCCGCCCTGTCATTTTTAGCCGGATTGATGCTGGTTCAACAGTTTCCGATATTGCCGGATGTTAAATGGCTGATAGTCGGCGGCGTATTGGTTGGCATTATTGCATGGTTGCGTTATTGGCGGTGCCTGTTTTTTGTGGTCGGCGTGCTGTGGGCGATAGTGTTTGCAATGCACCGCTTGTCCGACCGGTTGCCTGAACAGCTGGAGGGTGCTGAGGTTCAGGTGGCCGGCACCATAGCCGACTTGCCGGAACAGGATGAAAAGCGCGTTCGTTTCGACTTTATCACCAGGGATGGTGTGTATGACGCAAACCTGTCGGGAGCAGGTGCGGCGATCACCAGGGACGGTGTGTATGACGCAAACCTGCCGGGAGCAGGTGCGGCGATCACCAGGGATGGTGTGTATGCCGCAAGCCAGTCTGGACAGCAATTACCCGCCAAATTAAGATTAAGCTGGTATTACCCGGATCAGCCCCTCAAGGCCGGTCAACAGTGGGTTTTTACCGTTAAATTGAAACGCGCCCACGGCACAATGAACCCCGGCGGCTTTGATTATGAACGTTGGCTGTTTACCGAAGGCGTAGGCGCAACCGGCTATGTGCGTCCGAGTCCAAAGCCGGTTTTACTGGGACGCGATTCGGCCTGGAGCAGTATTTCTGTCTGGCGACAAAGTATCACCGATCAGCTTTCAAGCGCATTGGGCAATAGCGCAAGTCTGGCGCTGATAAAGGCGTTGACTATCGGCGACGGCAACAGCGTCACTCAAGAACAATGGGAGGTTTTTCGTAAAACCGGCACCACGCATCTGGTGGTGATTTCCGGTTCGCATATCGGGCTTATTGCCGGGCTGGTTTATTTCCTGGTCCTTAAGTTGTGGGCGTGGACGGGATGGCTCGCCTGGTCGCCGCAAAAGGTTGCGGCAGTTTCGGCTGTGCTGGTGGCGATTTTTTACTCCGGGTTGGCCGGTTTTTCCGTGCCTACCCAGCGTTCGGTGGTCATGTTGTCTATTGCCATGGCAGCCATTATTTTGCAACGCAATAGTCGTCCTTTTAATACCTTGTCCATCGCCCTGTTTGCAGTGCTGATTGTCGATCCGCTAGCCGTTTTATCGGCGGGGTTTTGGCTATCGTTTCTCGCCGTGAGTGTTATTGTTTATGCCGTTTCCGGGCGCTTAGGCAAGCTTGGGCCCGTTTGGGGCGCAATAAAAATAAACGGGGTCACGTCGGTGGGGCTATCGCCTCTGCTATTGCTGTTTTTCCAACAGGTTTCATTGATCGCGCCATTGGCTAATTTGATCGCCGTGCCGGTCATCAGCCTGCTGGTCGTGCCGTTATCGCTGCTGGCTGTCATCATCATGTTTATCTTGCCAACGTTGGCGAACAAATTGTTCTTTTTGGTGGACGCTGTCTTGCAAGGCTTATGGTGGCTATTAGCCCATTTGGCGGAAATTCCCATGGCGTCGATAAACCATGCGCTGCCTTCGTATTGGGCATTGCTTTTCGCTGTGCCGGGTATTTTACTGCTGCTTGCGCCGGTCGGCATTCCGGCCCGGTGGTTGAGTCTGGTGCTGTTTTTGCCGTTGGTGTTTACCGATGTAAAACAACCTGAAGCAGGCGACATCAACGTGACCTTGCTGGATGTCGGGCAAGGCTTGTCGGCCGTTGTGCAAACCACTCATCATCTGCTGGTTTACGATACCGGCGCGAAATTTTCTGAACACAGCGATATGGGGCAAAGTGTGCTGCTGCCTTTTTTGCGTTCGCAAGGTGTGGCTAAAATCGACAGCTTAATCATCAGTCATGGCGATAACGACCATATCGGCGGCGCTGGATCGCTAATGCGCGGCATGCCGACTGAAAAAATTTTGACCAGTGTTCCGCAGCAGTTAAGCGAGTATGAGCCAATCGAGTGTGTCGGCGGGCAATCGTGGTTATGGGATGAGGTCAAGTTCACTATGCTGGCTCCTCGGCAAGCGTTTGTGTCGGAAAACGACAATTCCTGCGTGCTGAAAATTCAGTCGAAACACGGCACGGTATTGCTGACCGGCGACATAGAGGCAGCGGCGGAGTCCTGGCTGGTTGAGACCTACGGCGAAGCATTAAAAGCCGATGTGTTGGTTGCTCCGCATCACGGCAGCAAGACCTCATCAACCGCCGGTTTTTTGCAGGCCGTCCAACCTGGTTACGTGTTGATTCCTGCGGGTTACCGGAATCAATTCGGCCATCCGCATAAAGATGTTTTGGCGCGCTATCGGCAAGTCCATTCTCTTTGGCTGAATAACGCTGACAGCGGGGCTATTGTCGTTAATGTTAAAAATAATGTATTTGCAGTGCAGGGAATGCGGCAGGCGGAAAGTAAATATTGGAATATTAAATGATAATTACCAATGACTTTACTCTGTAATTAAATAGGACTAGAATAGTCCTCAATTATTAGGGGCAAGGTATGTTACGGCTGAGTAAGTTAACTGATTATGCAACGGTCATTTTAAGTTTTATGGCCAGAGAAAAAGTGCAGGTGCGTGCGGCTATGGAAATATCGACGGTGACCGGCATCGCTCTGCCTACAGTCAGTAAAATCCTTAAGCTGCTGGTTAACGCCGACGTGCTGGTTTCTACGCGCGGCGCCAAGGGTGGCTATATTTTAGCCAGAATGCCGGAAGAAATTAGCGTTGCGGCTGTTATCAGCGCGCTGGAAGGACCGATTGCCCTCACCGAATGCAGTATTTCCCATCAAGGCTGCGAACAGGCTTCGGGCTGTGATATTTTGGGGAACTGGAGTTTGATTAACCAGACCATTCATAACGCATTAGAGTCGGTGACCTTGGCCGATTTAATCAGACCCGTTGTTGTGCCGGAAGAAGTGTTGATTCCGGTCTCCAGTTTATATAGGTAGAAAATTTTATGTCAGCAAGTGAACAAGAAATCAAGAATCTGATCGGTAAGGAATACAAACAAGGGTTTGTGACTGAATTGGAAACCGACACGTTCCCGCCCGGATTGGATGAAGAGGTTATTCACCGGTTGTCGAAGGTCAAGAATGAGCCTGAGTTTATGCTGGAATACCGGCTGAAAGCGTTTCGCCATTGGCAAACCATGAAGACGCCGAAATGGGCGTTCGTCAAGTTCGATCCTATCGATTACCAGGCGATCAGTTATTATTCTGCGCCTAAACGTAAGGAAGACGGGCCGAAAAGCCTGGATGAAATCGATCCGCAAGTCTTGGAAGCCTACAAAAAACTCGGCATTCCGCTGGATGAGCAGGAGCGTTTGGCCGGTGTTGCGGTCGATGCGGTGTTCGACAGCGTGTCGGTAGCGACTACGTTTAAAGGCAAGCTGCACGAAGCGGGCGTTATTTTCTGCCCGATTTCGGAAGCCTTGCGTGAGCATCCCGAACTGATCAAGCAATATCTGGGTTCGGTCGTGCCGCATACCGACAATTACTTTGCCGCTTTAAATGCAGCCGTATTTACCGACGGGTCGTTTGTCTATATTCCCAAAGGCGTGCGCTGCCCTATGGAGTTATCGACTTACTTCCGTATCAACGCCGCCAATACCGGGCAGTTCGAACGGACTTTAATTATCGCCGACGAAGGCAGTCACGTCAGTTATTTGGAAGGCTGTACTGCGCCGATGCGCGATGAAAATCAGCTGCATGCGGCGGTGGTTGAGTTAATCGCGATGAAAGATGCGGTGATCAAATACTCGACCGTGCAAAACTGGTATCCGGGCGATAAAAACGGCTTGGGCGGCATCTATAACTTTGTGACCAAACGTGCCGATTGTCGCGGCGAAAATTCCAAAGTGTCATGGACTCAGGTGGAAACCGGTTCGGCAATTACCTGGAAATATCCAAGCTGCATCCTGACCGGCGACAATTCCACCGGCGAGTTTTATTCGGTAGCGCTGACCAATAATTATCAGCAGGCCGATACCGGCACCAAGATGATCCATGTCGGCAAAAATACCAGCAGCACCATTATTTCCAAAGGTATTTCAGCGGGTCGTGCGCAGAACACTTACCGTGGTTTGGTCAAGGTGTTAAAAAGTGCTGAAAATGCCCGTAACTATACCCAGTGCGATTCGCTGTTGATCGGCGATAAATGCGGCGCGCATACCTTTCCTTATGTGGAAGTCAAGCAGCCGTCGGCCCAGGTCGAACATGAAGCGACCACCTCCAAGATCAGCGAAGATCAGCTGTTCTTTTGCCAGCAGCGCGGACTGTCGGCGGAAGATGCGGTGTCGATGATCGTCAACGGTTTCTGTAAAGAAGTGTTCAGGGAGCTGCCGATGGAGTTTGCGGTGGAGGCTCAGGCGTTGTTGGGTTTGAGTCTGGAAGGTTCGGTCGGTTAGTTGGTTTAACTAATGAAGGTTATCAAAATGGCAAAGTCAGCACATTTGCATAGTAATCAGGATGAATCGCCAGGTTTTTTTCGTGGCGCCCTAATGTGGCGAGGTTCAGTTACACCACGGATTATGCCCACTCTGCTGATAATGTCTTGTTACTCATTATTGTTAGTGCTGACTGATCATTATTGGCAACCCTTGCCACATCTTGATGTGACTCCGTTTGAATATACCGGGGTTGTGCTGGGTTTGGTGTTGGTGTTTCGTACCAATGCCGGTCACGAGCGCTGGTGGGAGGCTCGAAAATTATGGGGAGGCATTGTTAACCAGAGTAGAAATATAGTCGTTGAGGCTTTGCAATATGGACCGCAGGATTTTGCCTGGCGGGAAGCAATGGTGAAGTGGACGATAGCTTTTTCTGTTGCGGCTAAAGAATCTCTTCGCAACAGCAAAGATTTTGAAAGCCTGGCCGGTTTACTCAACGAACAGGAAATTGATGAGCTAAAATCCGCTGAACACATGCCACTGTTTGTTGCCAGTAAACTGGCTTTTTTAATAAAAAAAGCGCGGATGGGGCATCAGCATATCGATGGTTTTGAGTTTTGGGCATTGGAAGGACAGCGGATTTTGTTGATTGATTTCATTGGTAGCTGTGAAAGAATCTTAAAAACGCCAATGCCGTTGGTTTATGCAATTAAGACCCGGCGCTTTATTTTGATTTTTTTATTATTGCTACCCTTTTCTTTAATAGAAAAGGCGGAATTTAGTACGGTACTTGTTTTTTCTCTAGTCGCTTATCCCTTGCTGTCTTTGGACAGAATCGGTATTGAGCTACAGAATCCATTTGATATAAAAAACTTAAGCCATTTACCCTTACATATTATTTGCGACACAATCAAACTTCAATGCCTGGCATTGTTAGAGCAGTCGCAAATCGAACACGTTTTCAATTTTGACCAGTCAGGTAACCAAGTATGCTCAGCATAAAAAATCTTCACGTCAGCGTTGGCGATAAGCCTATTCTTAAAGGCATTAACCTTGAGATTAAAGCCGGTGAAATCCATGCGATTATGGGACCGAACGGTTCCGGTAAAAGCACCTTGTCGCATGTGTTGTCAGGCAAGGGCGGCTACACTGTCACCGAAGGCTCGGCGACTTATCAGGGCAAAGATTTACTGGAAATGGCACCTGAAATCAGGGCGCGTGAAGGCGTGTTTTTGGCATTCCAGTATCCGGTGGAAATTCCCGGTGTCAGCAATATCTATTTACTGAAAGCGGCGCTGAATTCCATACGCAAACATAACGGACAGCCTGAAGTCGATGCGATGGATTTTTTAACGCTGGTTAAAGATAAAGTGCGTTTGCTGGAAATGGATGAGAAATTTCTCTACCGTGCGGTTAACGAAGGCTTTTCCGGCGGCGAAAAGAAACGTAACGAAATCCTGCAAATGGCTATCTTGGAACCCAAGCTGTGCATCATGGATGAAACCGATTCAGGCCTGGACATCGACGCATTAAAAATCGTCTCGGAAGGCGTTAATTCCTTGCGTTCGCCGGAGCGCGCGTTTGTGATGGTCACGCATTACCAGCGCTTGCTGGACTATATAAAACCGGATTTTGTCCACGTTTTGGCGCACGGCCGGATCGTCAAATCCGGCGGTGCCGATTTGGCATTGGAGCTGGAAGAAAAAGGTTACAGTTGGGTCGAAGATAATCAGGCGGCAGCGTAATGAATACGGCAACAGCAAGCCGTTATGCGGCTGAATATCAAACGATAGCTCCAGTATTGCCGGGGCAAGCCTTGCCTTGGTTGAAGGCGTTAAGGGCTGAGGCATTGATGGCATTTTCAGCGCACGGTTTTCCATCGCCGCGTGAAGAAGAATGGCGCTATACCAATGTGTCCGGCATTGAGAAGAAACTGTTTTCACCATCGCTAAGTTTAACCGCCGGTGATCTCGATTCCGAGTGGTTGAAATCGTATCAGCTGGAAGATACCTGGTCTGTGGTTTTAGTAAACGGGCATTTCTCGGCAGAGCTTTCAAATTTAACTGATTTGCCGGCAACTGTTTCAGTGATGAGCATGGCTGATGCATTGGTAAAACAGCCGGACAAAGTAGAAAAGTATTTAGGAACAGCTGCCGACCAATCAGAGCACAGCTTCATCGCTTTCAATACCGCATGGTTTACCGACGGCTTGTTTGTTCATGTACCGGCCAAGCAGGTTTTAGACAAACCGATACAGTTGCTGCATATTGTGACTGGCAGCGATGCAATGGCTACGACCCGCAATATCATTATTGCCGACGAAATGGCCGAAGCTAAGGTAATAGAGACTTTTGTCGGTATAGATAATGCCTATCTAACAGCCGCTGTCACCGAGGTTTTTGTTGGCTCTAACGCCGATGTGACGCTGTATAAAATGCAGAGCGAGTCTGACAAAGCCTATCATTTTGGCGGCAGCTACATTAAACAAGCGAGAGATGCGCGGTTTACTCATCACAATTTCGCCTTTGGCGGCCTGCTGGCGCGTAGCGATATTCATGCTGATCTGGATCATGCCTCGGAATGCGAACTGAACGGTTTGTACTTGGGCGTCAAGCGTCAGCATATCGACAACCATACCCGCATCAATCATTTAAAGCCTTATGCCATCAGTCGCGAGCTGTACAAAGGTGTGCTGGACGACAGAGCCAGAGGCGTGTTTCAGGGACGGGTGATTGTGGCTATTGATGCACAGAAAACCGATTCGCAAATGAACAATCGTAATCTGCTGTTATCGGATGATGCCGAAGTGGATACCAAGCCGCAGCTGGAAATTTATGCCGATGACGTCAAATGCGGACATGGCGTAACGGTGGGTCAGTTGGATGAGAAATCCATTTTCTACCTGCAATCACGTTGCGTCGATGAAGAAACGGCGCGTAACATGCTGACCTTTGCGTTTGCTAACGAAATGGTCGATAAGATCAAGATTAGAAGCTTGCACGATATAGTTTTAGAGCAGGTATTGGCGCGCTTCCCGCAGGAAGGCGTGAACAAGGAATGGCTATAAAATATCGGCAATATCGATGGTGATCTGCTCTAATTGAGACAAGGTGACGGTATCGCCGACGCGTAGCGTGGTTTTTTCACCATAACAATCACCATGCGGTTGGCGGTATACCTCAAGGCAGGCGTCGTTCAGGTTCATCAGCCAGTATTCAGGGATGTTATGGCTGGCGTATAAACGTAGTTTCTGGTTTTGGTCGAAACTGAGAGAACTATCGGCGACTTCGATCAGCAGCAATACGTCAGCGGCATTAGGATGACGGGAGCAGTAGAAATCGTTATTCGGTTTTAACAGCATAAAGTCGGGTTCGGGTTCTGAAAGATCACCGAGTTGGAGCGGATTTTGTACGCTGGGAATAACGTCATCAGGCATTAATCTTGAGAATAGTTTATTGATGCGATTTAAATGACCGGAATGATTAAAGCCAATAGGTGCCATTTCCAAGATTTCTCCTTCGATGAGTTCAAGACGGCTGTCAGGCGGAAAAATATTAGCTTCACCTAATTTTTGCCATTCTTTGATGTCGGTCAGGTGTTTACGTACATTCGTAGTTGCTATAGCCATGTTCTTAATCAGAGTCAGGTAAGAATGATTGGAATATAATACGTTGTAATTTAAGAATCAATGTTATCGGAAGTAATACTTTAATTAATATGACAAACTTTCCCGTAGAAAAAATCCGCGCCGATTTCCCCATATTGGCTGAACTTATACGCAACAAGCCGCTGGTTTATCTGGATAACGCGGCCTCTTGCCAAAAGCCGCAGGCAGTTATCGACAGCATCGTGCATTTGTACAGCCATGATTACGCCAACGTGCATCGCGGCGTACATACCTTAAGCGTACGCTCTACCGATAAGTTTGAAGGCGCGCGCACCAAGGTTAAAGACTTCATTAATGCGTCCAGCGAAAAAGAGATTATTTTTGTCAGAGGCGCTACGGAAGCCATCAACCTGATTGCGCAGACCTACGGCAAAGCCAATATCAACGCCGGTGACGAGATTTTGATTACCGCGATGGAGCATCATTCCAATATCGTGCCTTGGCAAATGCTCTGCAAACAGACCGGGGCAATCTTAAAAGTTGCGCCGATTAATCTGCAAGGCGAATTGATCTATGATGAGTTTGAAAAACTGATCAGCGACAAAACCAAGCTGGTTTCCGTGGTGCATATGTCCAATGCGTTGGGCACGATCAACCCGGTTGAAAAGATTATTGCAGCGGCTCATGCCAAAAATATACCCGTTATGCTGGATGGTGCGCAGGCTATTCCGCACATGGCAGTGGACGTGCAGGGCTTGGATTGCGATTTTTATGTTTTTTCAGGCCATAAACTCTATGCGCCTTCGGGCATAGGCGTGCTTTACGGCAAGCAGGCCTTGCTGGAAGCTATGCCCCCGTATCAGGGCGGCGGCGATATGATCCGCAAAGTCACCTTTGAAGAAACCGAATATAATACGCTGCCCTACAAGTTTGAAGCAGGCACACCCAACATTGCCGATGTGGTTGGTTTGGGCGCGGCCATTGATTACCTGAATGCCATCGGCATGGATAAGATCGCCGCCTATGAAGCCGAGTTGCTCGATTATGCAACCGAAAAAGCCGGACAGATTAAGGGACTCCGGATTATCGGCGAGGCCGAGCATAAAGGCGCCATTTTGTCTTTCGTGCTGGATAAAATCCATCCGCACGATATAGGCACCATGCTGGATAGCTTAGGCATTGCCATCAGGGCGGGACACCATTGTGCAATGCCGGTCATGGATTTTTTTGAAGTCCCTGCGACCGCGAGAGCATCCTTTGCAATGTATAACACCAAAGAAGAAATTGACGTTTTAATGAAAGGCATAGAGTCCCTGATCGAGGTATTTGGCTAATGTTTGATGATTTACGCGACCTCTATCAAGAGGTGATTTTCGACCACAACCGCAACCCGCGCAATTTCCGCGTCATGGACAATGCCGACCGGAAAGTGGAAGGTTTTAATCCGCTGTGCGGCGACCGCCTGACCTTATATTTGAAAATGGACGGCGATCTGATTGCCGATGCCAGTTTCCAGGGCTCGGGTTGTGCCATTTCCACTGCGTCTGTTTCGTTGATGACCGAGATAGTCAAAGGCAAAACCGAACAGGAAGCCGAAGATTTATTTAAAAAGTTTCACGAAATGACCACCGGCAAAGATGAACAAATCAATCTTGAAGCGGTCGGCAAGCTGGCGGTATTAGCCGGTGTACGTGAATATCCGGCGCGGGTTAAATGTGCGACACTGGCTTGGCACACGTTGGATGCGGCGTTGAAAAACGAACAAAAATCGATTTCTACAGAATAATAATTCACCACGAAGACACGAAGAGCACGAAGTTTTTTACTCAATGTTCTTCGTGGCTAATTCAAATCATGACCTCAAAAACATCACAGCAATACATCGGAAAGCTGGGCGTACTTTACCAAGGGCAGGGCGATAGTCTGCCGTTCCAACAGCTTGCGGAAAGGTTGGGCGTTCCTTTGTACCAAGCGCTTAGTGACGATAGTCAGGAAGTGTTTTTTCTGACTTGGCGTGATGGCTGCTTAAAGCTACTCGATAAAGAGCTGCTTAAAAAAGGTGGCTTGGCTGTCGATATTGAACCGCGCAACGGCGAGCAACGCTCATGGCCCGCGCCCAAAGACGGCGCTTTGGCTCAAGCTCTGGGCCGAAAAACCAGAGTCGTTGTCGATGCCACTACCGGCTGGGGCCAGGACAGTCTGCATATTTTTCGCATGGGCTACGAGTTGCTCTGTATCGAGCGTTCGCCAGTGATGGCGGAATTACTGGCAGACGGCTTTGCTCGCTTGGCGCAACAGGACTGGATGCGGCGGCTTAATCTTGAGCCTCCCCAATTACTGCAAGGCAATGCCATCGAACTGTTGGCTAGTTTGGAAAACCAGCCTGATTGTATTTATCTTGATCCGATGTTTCCGCCCAAACGCAAAAAATCCGCTTTAGCCAAAAAATCGATGATGGTGTTGCGCGATTTGCTGGGTGATGATCAGGATAAGGAGCAGCTGTTTGAGGCGGCTTTAAATGCAGCCGGAAAACGGGTGGTGGTAAAAAGCCCTGATTATGCGGAACCTTTGGGCGGCAAGCCTAGCCAAAGTTTTCAGGGTAAATTGTTGCGGTATGATGTTTATTTGAAACTCTAGACCTTCCAGGTTTTAAAAACCTGGAAGGTCTGAACATTTTAAAATACAACGATAACGGATAAAAAATGTCGGACTGGATAAATGCAGTAGATGAAAATGCCTTGGCGAACGGCGAGAACATCGTCATGGATGTTGACGGTACGGATGTCGCTATCTTTAAAATCGACGGCCAGTTTTATGCGATTGAAGATGTCTGCACCCACGACGGCGCGGAAATCGCCAGCGGCAGACTGGAAGGCGACGAGATTATCTGCCCCCGTCATGGCGCGCGTTTTTGCGTGAAAACCGGCGAAGTAAAATCCCCTCCCGCCTATGAAAATATCGATTGTTTTCCGGTCAGAATAGAAAACGGCAAAGTGCAGGTTAGGGACAGTCGCTGGGATTAACGTTGATTGAGGCGCTCAACGACAAGGGCTGTGGATGATTGCCATGCTGCCGGTTTGGCGGTAAATCAGGAAAGCTATTGCTTTACGCACCGTTATTGAGTCAAATTTCATTTTTTAAAAAACCTTCACGTCTTTGGGATTATAATAAGCGGCGCTTTTAAATACGACATTTAAGAGTGCAGTTATGGCGCAGTGTTCATCTTTCCCAGCCGCGATTGTTAAGATGCACCGCGTTTTTTATGAAGTTTATTATTGATAGCTTGTGATGATAAAAAAACGGCAGACATGGATGACTAACCCAAACACTATAAAAACAACCCCCCGTTTAACTCTCGGCAATGGCTTTATCTCCGGCCTGTTTTTAATCATGCTGGCAGGTTGCTCGGAACCGACCATTCAAAAGCTTGAAGGCCCGGCTCAGGGCACGACCTACCATATCAGTTACTGGTCCGAATCACCGGTGGATACTAAAGACATCAAAGCAGGTGTCGAAAACGAATTCGCGGTCATCGATAAGCTGTTGTCCAATTACCGGCCCGATTCGACCATAGAAATATTCAACAGCATCGAGAATACTGAAAGCCAGGAAGTCGGTGGCGAAATCGTATCCTTGGTTAAAATCGCGCAAGTCGTCAATCAGGCCAGCCAGGGTTGCTATGATTTGACCATCAAACCGTTGTTCGATCTATGGGGCTTTCGCGGCGACGCGCTGACGATTCCTACAGATTCGACCATTGTTACCACGCTGAAACAAATCGGCATGGAAAAACTGGAAGTCGTGGATGACACGCATCTGCGTAAAAAACAGGCAGACCTGAAAGTCGATTTATCGTCCATTGCCCAAGGCTATAGCGTGGAACAGATCAGCAAGGTTCTGGCGCAAAAAGGCATAAGCAATTATCTGGTCGAGATTGGCGGCGAACTGAAAACCAACGGCTATAAACCGGGTCTTCAACCCTGGCGCATCGCCGTGGAAAGGCCGCTGCCGGAAGAGCGGATGATGCACAAAGTCGTTACCATGCCCAAGGACTCGCCGATGGCGGTGATGACTTCCGGCACTTACCGGCATTATTTCGATGACCACGGGCAGCGTTATAGCCACATCCTCGACGCCCGCAACGGCAGACCGGTTACCCATAACCTGGTTTCCGTCACTGTTTTGATCAGCGATCCTTCAGTTGCCGACGCCTGGTCTACCGCGCTGCTGTGTCTGGGCCAAAAAGACGGCATGAAAGCGGCGAATGAGGCAAAAATCCCCGCCCTGTTCATCGAACTGCAGGGCAGCGAGCTGACCGAATCCCGAAGTGATGCTTTAAGCACTTTGAACACTCTCACCATACATTAATGCCTGAATCCTAAGTTATGTCGTTAAAAACCCGTAGTCAGACTATTTTTTCACGTTGGGGAAGCTTCACTCTAGGCAGACCGTTTGTGGTGTTGTCAATAGTGGTTCTGCTCAGCATTTTGGCCTTGCAATACACCGCAGATCATTTGAGCATTAATACCGACACTGCCGAACTGGTCGCTCCCGATGCGCCTTTCCAGAAAAACCGCCGCAATTATGAAAAAGCCTTTTCGCAGGACATGCATACGCTGTTACTGGTGGTTGAATCGGATACCCCTGAACTGACCAAATCGGCCACTAAAAGATTGCTGCGCCTGCTCAGTGCCAATAAAGACTGTTTTAATTCGGCCTACATCCCTAACGACAACGAATTTTTTCGTCAGAACGGCTTGCTATATCTCAGTAGCGATGAGCTGCAGACTTTATCCAACAACTTGTCGCTGGCCCAGCCGTTTATCGGCAGGATTGCCCAGGAACCCAATCTGACCGGCTTTTTTTCAATTTTTGAAGATGCCCTGACCTCCACCGACAAGACCCAGGTTGTACCTATTGATCTAACCTCGCTGATTGACAAGGTTGCGTCGGCCTTGCATAAAACGATCAATGGCGAAAACGCTTTGCTCTCTTGGGAGTCGATGATTGCGGAAAAGAAAACTGATTCCAACAACGGCTTTATTATCGTCTCGCCCAAGTTCGATTTTACGCAAATCCGTCCTGCGGAAAATGCGATTGATTCTATCCGCAAAGCTGTTGCTGAGGTTCAGGACCCCAACCTGCCTGCCGTTAAAGTTTGGGTGACCGGCGAAGTCGGCCTTGAAGATGATGAATTGTCAGGCATGAGCACCGGCACTTTTACCGCCAGCATTTTCTCCATTGTGCTGGTGTTGTTTATCCTGTTAGTGGCCTATCGCTCTATTTTGCTCACCGTAGCTACGTTGATTACGCTTGCCTTGGGCATGCTTTTTTGCGGGGCGTTCGCAGCCTTTTCCGTAAGGGAATTAAACCTGATTTCAGTGGCTTTTGCGGTCTCCAACATCGGCTTGGGCGTGGAATATGCGATTCATTTTTGTTTGCGCTACCGGGACAACCTGACTCATCATATTCATAAGGATCTGGCGCTGCGAAGCACGTTGATAAGCACGGCGCCCTCGCTGTTATTGTGTGCGGGCACCACCTCCATCGGGCTCTATGCGTTTATACCGACCGATTACAAAGGCGTATCCGAGCTCGGCCTGCTGGCAGGCACCAGTCTGTTTATCTGCCTGTTAATTACCTTGATCGCCTTACCGGCGTTGTTAAGAGTTATCCCTGCTCCGGCAAAGTTCGAGAAGGATGAAGTACAAAATGGACTTACGAGACTGTCGGAAAAGCTGGCGTTCTTGCCGCTCCATTATGCCAAACCGATTTCCATCGCAACTTTAGTTATCGCGGTCATCTCCATTGTGATGACCTTTAACGTGAAGACTGATTTCAATCCGATTAACCTTCGCGACCCTAATACCGAATCGGTTATTGCTTTCAAAAACTTGATGAAAGACAAGGAAACCACGCCGATGACCTTGACCGTTCTGGCCAAGGATGAAAACAGCGCCAAAACTTTGGAGCAGAAGCTTTCGACATTAGCCTCGGTTGATAAAACCGTCAGTCTTTTCGACTTCCAACCCACCGACCAGGACGATAAACTGGCCTTGATTGAGGAAATGGGCCTGATGCTGGGCGCGCAGACGCAGAATTTCCCAGCGCTAAAAACCGACACCGATCCGGTTCCAGGCATTAATCGCCTGATAAAAGCCATCGACACCATCCTGCCTCAAAAAACCGATGCCCATGAGCGCACCGCGTTAACCAATTTTAAGAAAGAATTGCAGGATATTTTGATCGAGCTTGATGCGCGGCAAGAAACCAGTCGGCGTATGTTCATTGAAAAAGTCCAGACCACGTTGCTCGGTACATTACCGAGTCTAATGAACGAGCTATCGGCAGGCTTTAATGCCAGGAAAGTCACCTTGGCCGACCTGCCTCCCGAGATCAAGGACAAATGGCTGAGCAAGAACGGTTCTTATCGTATCCAGATATTTCCCAAAAAAGACCTGAACGATTTAGGCAGCCTGGAAGAATTTATTACCGAAGTGCAATCCGTTGCGCCTGAAACCACCGACTTGCCGATCATGTATTGGGAATCGATGAAAGAAGTCATCTCAGCCTTTCAGGAAGCTATTGCGATCGCGCTGATCACTATCGCGCTGCTGTTGTTTGCCATTAGGCGCAATATTGTCGATACGGCGCTGGTCATGACGCCGCTGATACTGGCAGGGCTGTTTACCATGGCGAGTGCGGTTCTCACCAACACGCCGATTAATTTTGCCAACATCATCGCCCTGCCGCTGTTATTGGGGTTGGGCGTTGACAACGGCATCCACATGGTTGAAAAACTGCACCATTCGCTTTCCGAAGAGCAGAATATTTATCAATCCAGCACTGCCAGAGCCATGTTCTACGGCGCACTGACCACCGCCTCCAGCTTTGCCGGACTGGCGTTCTCGCCGCATCAGGGCATCGCCAGCATGGGTTTGATCATCACCATAGGCATATTCTGGATCATGGTCTGTACGTTTATTGTGCTTCCGGCGCTGAGTAAACTGGTGTTAAGGGTGAAAGATAATAGTTAACTACCCTCCGCTTTTGACAGGGGAAAAGGTAGTCTCTTCAATGTAACGGTGAATCATTTCGAGTAGTTGGTAGGATGCGGTGAACAAAGTGAACCGCATCAATCCAAGTCCGTAACGGGTAGAGCGGTTTCGCTCGGCAAACTGCCAATTACCAAAAGTAGGCGCTTTAGGCGACGCGCAACGCCGATGACAGCCTGTCGCAGTTGGTGGTGGAGTGCCAGGCGGCGAAAATTCACCACAACAGGGTTTTTAAAAAAAGGTAGCACCTAAAGACTTGGTGAATTTTGCGATACCTTATCAGCCGCGTCTTTTTGTTGTTGCGACAGGTAGGTTCCCCCCATAATCACCGCCATTATTAAAATGTAAACCACCGAAGCGATACGTCTGGCTTTTTTACTCTGCTCATAGTTGTTCATAATCGACTCCTGAAATCTTAAAAAAGTTGGAATAATACAATACTTGGCAATTCGGCTGATGAAAGAATCATGAAGTCCGTGGTATTTTAGACCGGCGAGCGGATGTCTCGCTAAAGCTGGGTAAGTAGCTGTTTTAATCGGACTGCCATGAAAATACACCAATTCACTGCCGACGAGGCGCTCGCAAGCCTCAAAACCAGCCATGACGGACTGTCGCAGGCTGAGGTCGAATACCGTCTGGACGAGTACGGACCGAACCGGGTCGAGGAGGTGCGGGGCGAATCGCTGATACTCCGTTTCATCAAGGAATTCATTCACTTTTTCGCATTGATACTCTGGCTGGCGGCAGGCCTGGCGTTTTTCGCCGAATCCCAACAGCCGGGCGGCGGCATGGCTACTCTGGGCTACGCCATACTCGGTGTCATTCTGATCAACGGCCTGTTTTCGTTCTGGCAACAGTATCGCGCCGAACGCGCCATTTCCGCCTTGCAAAAGCTTTTGCCCTATTATGTCAAGGTGTTGAGAGAGGGCAAGGTCGGGCTGATTTTGGCCGCCGACCTGGTGCCCGGCGATGCCATTTTATTGCAGGAAGGCGACAATGTGCCGGCGGATTGCCGCCTGCTTGAAGCCTTTTCCCTGCGCGTCAATAACGCCACCGTCACCGGCGAATCCCTGCCGCAGGCACGGGATGCGGAACCTTCAGCGGAAGAAAACCTGGAGCATAGCCGCAACACTTTGCTGGCCGGAACGTCGGTAGTGTCGGGCGAAGGCAGGGCGGTGGTATTCGCGACCGGAATGCATACGGAATTCGGCAAGATCGCCCATTTAACGCAAACCGCCGTTAAAACGGTTTCACCGTTACAACTGGAAATCGTGCGACTGAGCCGCCTTATTGCCTTGATCTCGGTTAGTCTGGGCGTGGCATTTTTCCTTATCGGACGCAGCATGGGGCTGTCGTTCTGGGAAAATTTTATCTTCGCGATCGGCATTATCGTCGCCAACGTGCCGGAAGGATTATTGCCGACGGTCACCTTGTCGCTGGCGATGGCGACCCAGCGCATGGCTAAGCGTAACGCGCTGATTCGGCACATGCCTTCGGTGGAAGCGCTGGGATCGGCGACGGTGATCTGTACCGACAAGACCGGCACCCTGACCGAAAATCGTATGGCGGTGAGTTCGCTTTATCTAGGCGGGAAAATATTTGCGACTACAGAGATACGGCGGCAGCCGCAACTGGCGAAAACCTATCGGCGTTTTTTTGAGGATGCGCTGCTCTGCCACAACCTGAAAGAAACCATGGTTGCCGGAAAGTGGCAGTCATTGGGCGACCCTATGGAAATCGCTCTGGTGCGTATGGCAAAGACCTGTCTGGGTGAGGTTTGTGCTTATCCCAAGATCAACGAAGTACCTTTCGATACCGACCGCAAGCGGCTTTCTACCATTCATCAGACACCCAAAGGCGTGGTGCTTTATTGCAAGGGAGCTTTGGAAATGCTGTTGCCGCTCTGTAAGCAGGTGCAAACCGACGATGGCATAACGCCGCTGACGGCGGAAATCCGGCAGGATTTTATTCGCACCCAGGAACAGATGGCAAACAAGGGTTTGCGGGTACTGGCTTTTGCCTGGCGTGAGCTGGAAGTAGAGCATAACGGCGAAACGCAGGAGCAAGACCTGATTCTGTGCGGGCTGGTCGGGCTGGAAGACCCGCCCAGGGCCGAGGTGCCGGAAGCTATGCGCAAATGCCGGGAGGCAGGCATCAAAGTCATCATGGTGACCGGCGATCATCCGCATACCGCCTTGGCGATTGGTCGGCAGATCGGCCAGATTCGAACGGATAATCCGGTGGTGATTACCGGCGAACAGTTACGCAAGTTGTCGGAAACCCAGCTGCGGCTGGCTCTGGATGCGCCGGACATCATCTTTGCCCGAGTCGGCGCCGATCAGAAAATGCGCATCGTCGCCGCCTTGAAAAAGAAAAAACATATTGTTGCCGTCACCGGCGACGGCGTGAATGACGCTCCGGCGCTGAAACTGGCGGACATAGGTATTGCGATGGGTATCAGTGGAACGGATGTCGCCAAGGCCGCTGCCGATATGATTCTGTTGGATGATAATTTCGCCAGCATCATCGCCGCCGTTGAGGAAGGACGTGCCGTTTATGAGAACATTCGCAAGTTTCTCGCTTATATCCTTACCTCCAACATCCCGGAAGTTATCCCTTATCTGGCCTTCGCCCTGTTCAAGATACCTCTGCCCTTGACCATCATCCAGATTCTGGCGGTCGATTTGGGGACGGACATGCTGCCGGCTCTGGGGCTCGGCGCGGCCAGGCCCGAACCGGGCAGTATGAGTCGGCCGCCGCGCCCGCGAAATGAGCGGTTGCTCGACTGGCGTTTGCTGCTGCGCGCTTATCTTTTTTTGGGTATGCTGGAAGCTGTTGTCTCTATGGCGGCTTATTTCTTTATGCTGCACAGCGGCGGTTGGCGATGGGGCGAGAGCTTGGAAAGCCAAGACCCTTTATATCTTCAGGCCACCACCGCCTGTCTGAGCGCCATTATCGTCACGCAAATAGTCAATGTCTTCCTCTGTAAAACGCCGGGGCGCAGTGTGTTCGGCGCGCACTTGTTCGACAACCGCATCATACTCTGGGGTATCGCCCTGGAAGCCGCGCTGATCCTGATTATCGACTATACCGCCTGGGGCAATCTGGTTTTCGGCACCCTGCCGATTGCGCCGGAAGTATGGCTGTTTATACTGCCCTTCGGCTTGGCGATGCTGCTGTTGGAGGAATTGCGCAAGTTTATGGTTGTCAGGCTGAGGCGGTAAAAATTTAGGGCAGGGGGCGATTTAAGGCATGAAACCAGCGCCCACAGTAGGCGCTTTAGGCGACGCATGGAGCAGGTGCCGAGAAGAAACCAAGGTAAAGACTTTGTGTGTATTGTGGTTTATTAATTAATCCGCTTGCATTTTATTGATTGAATATACGGATTTTTTGCTTAAGTTGATGCTTATGATAGCCCGGTAGTCGCCACAACTAAGATGCTTAATTGACTTCTCCGTATTGTAGCTTCAAGAGTTTTTTATAAGGCATTGATTTTGTGCGTTTAAGCTAAGCTTAAGACTTGTTAAGTTAAAATCGAGCCAGATTTAAATAAAAAAGGCTCTACCCTATGAATAAAATCATGCTAGCAGTTCCTGTTTTTTTTATATGCAGTTATTTTGTTAACCCCATACAAACAGCCGAAGCGTCCGAACATCGCCCGGTTCATAAAGCTTCCAAACACGCTTTGGTAACAACCCATAAAGCCAAGCCCCAGTCAGATAATCACCGCAGTACGGTTTCCTGGTATGGCCCTGAGTTTCACGGCAAAAAAACTGCCAGCGGTCAAAAATACGACATGTATGCGATGACTGCCGCACACAAAACGCTACCTCTTTTGTCTTACGCCAAAGTTACCAACCTGAAAAATCATCGCAGTGTTGTCGTCCGTATCAATGATAGAGGCTCTTTTCACGGAAAACGCGATATGGATTTATCCTATGCTGCCGCAAAAGAACTCGGTATCCGGGGATTAGGGTCTGTAGAAATCACGCCGTTAAGTCGTAATGAAGTAGTATTACCATTAAGTAACAGCGGCAAAGCAAGTAAACGCGGTTAATGTCGGTACATTAAAAGTCACCTGAATATCCTCTGTGTTTCGCATCGAACAAGTTTGAGCATCATAACCGGGGTGGCGGTATTCAAAGGGCCATCGGTTACATTACAAGCAAAATCCAATATTCAGCTCGTCGGGCTGGTCAAACCAAATTTCTTGATGCGTCATATCAACGCAGTTTCCTGATTGTAAATTCGTTTCGCCATTATGAGTAGGGCGATGCTGTAAAGTCGGTTTTTTCGGGATTGGTGCCTGAAAATTAGAGTGTGTGCTTATGATTAGGACTTGGGTTGTGTAAAATGTAGTCAAATTGCGGGCAATAGCCTTAGACCCATTCAGCGACACAGGGAATTTTTAAAAGAGTATGTCAGAAACCAATGAAACCTTAGTTATTTATCATGCCGATTGCCTGGATGGTTTAGGCGCAGCATGGAGTGCATTTTGCCAGTTGGGTGATCAAGTCCGTTACATTCCGGCTCGCTATGGCGACGATATTCCCGATTTTGAACCGGGAGCAACACTTTATATCTTGGATTATTCCTACTCGCCCCAGTTATTGGTCGATGCTTCAGCGAAAGCAGGCCGGATCATCCTGATTGATCACCATATGACCGCGATGGAACAATGCGATAGCTTTTTTAAGCTACAACCGCCTCCTGAAAACCTGTCGATCAATTTCGATATGTCACGGAGTGGGTGCGTCTTGGCTTGGCAGTATTTTTTTCACGACCTGAAACCGCCTAAGATCCTGCTGCATATCGAAGATCGTGACCTTTGGCGCTTCAAGCTGGACGGTACCCGGGAAATAACAACGGCGCTGTATGAAAGCATGCCCATCGCTTTTTCCGAAATAGGCGCGCTTGATCTGGCGGAACTGTTGACGGTAGGCCGCATACAGGTTGAATGTGTTGCAAGGATGGTGCAAAGGCTCGCCAAATCAGCGCATAGCGTTTCGGTGGCGGGTCGGGTCGGGCTTGCCGTTAATGCGCCGTCATTATTCTCAAGCGATCTGGGTCATGTGTTGGCCGAAAAATCAGGCACGTTTGGGATGACGTATCAGTATGACGGCAGAAAACAACAATGGGCTTTCTCGCTTCGTTCAATCGGCGATTACGATGTAGGTCATCTGGCCTTAAGTTTTGGCGGGGGAGGGCACAGGAACGCCGCGGGCTTTGCCTTGGATAACAATCCGTTTTTCTAGTATCCGGTGCGGGTAAACGTTGAATTGATTGTGTCAGTTAGTATCGAATAATGTCCGGAAACGCTACATCCATCATATATAATACTCCAACTGAATTATTAGCCGCTATATAGCCGGGAACCTCCGATGAGCATCATTCGTCAAGACGATCTTATTCAAAGCATTGCCGATTCTCTGCAGTATATTTCGTATTATCATCCGCTGGACTTTATCAAGGCCATGCATGAGGCTTACCAAAAAGAAGCGAATCCGGCGGCCAAGGATGCGATGGCGCAAATCTTGATCAACTCCCGGATGTGTGCAGAAGGCCATCGTCCGATTTGTCAGGATACCGGCATTGTTACGGTTTTTTTAAAAATCGGCATGGATGTTCGATGGGATGCCGATATGAGTGTCGCCGATATGATTAATGAGGGCGTTCGACGCGCTTATTTATACCCTGATAATATTCTGCGCGCTTCGATACTGGCCGATCCGGTAGGTAAGCGCATCAACACCAAAGATAATACTCCGGCGGTGATTCACATGGAAGTCGTGCCCGGCGATACGCTCGACATCGAAATAGCCGCTAAAGGCGGAGGTTCCGAGGCCAAGGCAAAGTTTGCGATGCTCAATCCTTCCGACAGTATCGTTGACTGGGTGCTGAAAGTCGTTCCTACCATGGGCGCGGGCTGGTGTCCGCCCGGTATTCTGGGCATCGGCATCGGCGGTACGGCTGAAAAAGCCATGCTGTTGGCAAAGCAGGCATGCATGGGATCGATAGACATTCATGAGTTAATCGCGCGCGGCCCTTGCAATGCGCTTGAAGAATTGCGTTTGGAGTTGTACGACAAAGTCAATGCGTTGGGTATCGGCGCTCAAGGTTTGGGCGGTCTTACCACGGTGCTGGATATTAAAATCAACGATTATCCGACCCATGCGGCCAACAAACCGGTTGCCATCATTCCTAACTGCGCGGCGACCCGGCATGTGCATTTTGTTCTGGATGGTAGCGGTGCGGCCGAATTCAAGCCACCGCGTCTGGAAGATTGGCCTGAAATTACCTGGGACGCAGGCGCTACTGCCCGCAGGGTTAATTTGGATGCCGTGACTCAACAGGATCTGGAAAGCTGGAAGCCGGGAGAAACCTTATTGCTTAGCGGCACCCTGCTGACCGGTAGGGATGCGGCGCACAAGCGCATGGCTGAACTTTTTGAACGGGGCGAAGCATTGCCTGAAAGCGTCGATTTTACCAACAAATTCATTTATTACGTGGGGCCGGTCGATCCGGTTCGCGACGAGGTGGTCGGACCTGCCGGTCCGACTACGGCAACACGCATGGATAAATTCACCCAACTGATGCTGGACAAAACCGGCTTGCTCGGCATGATCGGTAAATCCGAGCGCGGGCCGGAGGGAATTGCCGCTATTAAAAAGCATAAAGCTGTTTATTTGATGGCGGTCGGCGGCGCGGCTTATCTGGTTTCAAAAGCCATTCGTAAATCACGCATTGTCGCTTTTGAAGATCTCGGCATGGAGGCCATTCACGAGTTTGTTGTTGAGGATATGCCGGTTACGGTCGCTGTCGATACTGCGGGCTCAGCGGTGCATCAAATTGCGCCAAAGATCTGGCAAGCCAGAATTGGCAAGATTCCCGTTGTTGAGGAAAGTTGAATCGGGTTATTTTTAGCAGTCCAGCGGATTTAAAAGCCGATAGCGCCGGCAACGCCGGATAAAAAAAGGTTGCAAAGATCACGTCGATGGACAGGGTAAGCTGCTTGAATTTATAAAAATGTCCCCCATTATATTTTGTGATTACAAGGTAAAATCAGGAAAACTCAGAATATGCACAGTTTTAGCTAAAAAATATTCTGAAACCGGCGTATTGATTTGTATTGATTTGTAATTGCAGTTATCTTAATCATTAGTTTTAAAATAATAAGGAGAAATCGGATGTCAAAAGGTCAAAATTTACAGGATAATTTTTTAAATGCCCTTAGAAAAGAGCATACACCTGTTTCTATTTTCCTTGTTAACGGGATAAAGTTACAGGGTAAGGTAGACTCATTTGATCAGTACGTGGTTATGCTAAAAAACACGTCAAGCCAGATGGTTTACAAACACGCCATATCGACCATCGTGCCGAGTAAAGCTGTAAAACTGTCGCATGACACTGATTCCAGTGACGAATGATTAACCCTTTGTATGAGCGACCTTTGCCGTCGATAAATCTGCCGGGCAGTTGCATGGGCACGGAAAGTAAAAGTTTTTTTATAATCACGTCTGTGGGGTATTTAGTTGTTTGATCGTCCCGAATCAGGTGAACGAGCAGTCCTTGTTCATCTGACACTCCGTTCCATGCATGAAGATCTTCTAGAATTAAAAGAGTTGGCTAAGTCAGCAGGAACCGATCCTGTCTATGTGGTAACAGGCAGTCGCAAAAAACCTGATCCAAAATATTTTGTCGGCAAAGGTAAGCTTGAAGAGCTTAAAGCTATTATCGAAACCTATGAAGCTGATATTGTTCTATTTAATCACCCGCTTTCACCCAGTCAGGAAAGAAATCTTGAGGGATTTTTGGGCGTCCGGGTGGTCGATAGAAATGGACTAATTCTTGATATTTTTGCCCAGCGTGCGCAAACCTTTGAAGGCAAACTACAGGTTGAGTTGGCGCAATTGCAGCACCTGTCGACCCGGCTAGTTCGCGGTTGGACGCATTTGGAGCGCCAAAAAGGCGGCATCGGGCTTCGCGGTCCTGGTGAAACTCAATTGGAAACCGACCGGCGATTGCTGGGTTTACGCATTAAACAGATTCAACAGCGTTTGGATAAAGTCGACAAACAAAGACATCAGGGACGTAGCAAAAGAAAAAAAGCCGAAGTTCCATCGGTTTCTTTGGTGGGGTACACCAATGCCGGTAAATCAACCTTGTTTAATAAGCTGACGGGTGCCGATATTTACGTGGCGGATCAATTGTTTGCCACTCTGGATCCGACCTTGCGCAACTGCACGCTACCCAATAGCAGCGAGATTGTTTTGGCCGACACGGTGGGCTTTATACGACATTTACCGCATGAATTGGTGGCGGCGTTTAAATCCACGTTGCAGGAAGCCAGTGAAGCGGATTTATTGTTGCATGTGATTGATGCCAGCAGTGATGACAGGGCTGAGACGATTTACCAGGTCAATCAGGTGCTTGAAGATATTAAGGCCAATGAGGTCAGGCAACTTGAAGTTTTCAATAAAATAGATTTATTGACTGATATTCAACCGAGAATTGAACGGGATAATGTCGGTAATCCGGTTCGGGTGTGGTTGTCCGCCGAAACCGGGGCTGGTGTCGATTTACTTTATCTGGCGTTGGCCGAAATATTTTCAAATACAAAGGTTAAAAGAACGTGTTATTTGCAGCCTGATCAAGGCGATATAAGGGCGAAATTATTTGCATGCGCCAGAATAATTAGTGAGAAAACCGATGATTTTGGCGGCTGTGAATTAGCCATTGAAATCGATACAAAGTATTTGGGTTTACTGAAATCGGTCGAAATTGAAGAAATGCTTTAAAAAAGGTAAAAGGTAAAAGAGACAATGCGAAAGTAGTCGGTTTTTAGCCTTTCGCCTTGTACCTTTCGCCTTTCGCCGATATTTACGATAGAATGTCGAACATGAATCGGTAAGTTTAAGTAACCTATATGGAGCAAAGTTATGTCCTGGAATGAGCCTGGCGGCGATAAGAAAGACCCTTGGAGTGGTCGTGGCGACCAAAAAGGTCCACCTGACCTGGATGAAGCAATACGGTCATTGCAAGAAAAGTTAAGTGGTTTTTTTGGCGGCGGTAAAGAAGGCGATGGCAGCTCTTCGGGTATTCCTCCACTGAAAAGCCTGGGTTTTGTCGTAGTCGGCGCATTAGCGTTATGGGGATTAAGCGGCTTTTATATCGTCGATGAAGGTACTCATGGCGTTGAAACCCGATTCGGCAAGTATGTTGCGACAACCCAATCGGGTTTGAACTGGCATTTTCCGGCGCCTATCGAGCGAGTCAATATTGTTGACGTAAAACAACAACGATATATCGAAGTGGGCTATCGTAGCGGCGGCAGTGATCAGGCCCTTGGCTCGGTACCGAAAGAAGCGTTAATGCTGACCAAGGATGAAAATATTGTCGACGTGCGTTTGGCGGTTCAGTATCAAGTTAAAGACGCAAAGGATTTTGTCTTCAATGTAGTGAATCCTGCGGCCACCTTGAAGCAGGTCACCGAAAGTGCGCAACGTGGAGTGGTAGGCAGCAGCAAAATGGACTTTGTTTTAACCGAGGGTCGTAGCGAAATCGTGGCCCAGATCAAGAAAGAGATTCAGGATGTTATGGATAACTATAAGTCCGGCATCCAGGTTACCAGCGTCAACCTTCAGGATGCACAGCCGCCTGAGCAGGTACAAAACGCATTTGAAGACGCCATCAAGGCGCGTGAAGATCAGCAACGCTTGATTAACGAGGCGGAAGCCTACTCCAATGACGTTGTGCCGAAAGCACGAGGCGCTGCGGCAAGAAAAATACAAGAAGCCGAGGGCTATAAAGAACAGGTTATTGCTCAGGCAGAAGGTGAGTCAAACCGGTTTTCCAAATTGCTTACGGAATATACCAAAGCGCCGGATGTGACCAGAAAGCGTCTTTATATCGAATCCATGGAAGCCGTATTGGCTGAAACCAATACCGTGATGGTTGATGTTAAAGGCAGCAATAATATGCTTTACCTGCCATTAGATAAAATGATCCAGCATCAGCCTTCAATTCAACAACCCAATATTCCTCAAAGCACAGCGGAACAACCTGCTCAAACAGCGGTTGAAGCGGCACAACCCGCTGTGCGAACTTCAACGCGCGGCCGTGACGCAAGGGGACGCTAATGACACAGAATAAAATATTGGTAGGTCTGGGTGCATTGTTGTTTATCAGCATGATGTGCATATTTACCGTCAGTGAAACAGAAAAAGCTATCAAGTTTCGTTTAGGTGAGATCGTAAAGAATGATTACGAACCTGGACTGCATTTTAAATTGCCGTTTATCAACAACGTAAAAAAGTTTGATAAACGAATTCAAACGATGGAAGCCAAGCCGGAACGCTTTTTAACCGCTGAAAAGAAAAACGTTATTGTCGATTCTTTCGTTAAATGGCGTATCGGCGATGTAACCACGTTTTATACCGTTGTTGCCGGTGATGTAGATCAGGCTAATTTACGTCTGGATCAAATCATTAAAGACGCTTTCCGGGGCGAATTCGGTAAGCGTAATATCCAGCAATTGGTCTCAACGGATCGGCAGGCTATTCGTGAAATACTGATTAAAAACGCTAAGCCGCTTGCAGCTGACTTGGGCATGGAAATTATCGATGTTCAGGTGATGCGCATTGATTTGCCGGATGAAGTCAGTAGTTCCGTGTTTCGCAGAATGGAAGCGGAGCGTGAGCGGGTTGCCCGTGAATTCCGTTCGCAAGGCGCGGAAGCAGCAGAAAGAATTCGTGCCGATGCCGATAGGCAACGGGTTGTTACTATGGCGAACGCGTTCCGGGATTCAGAAATGCTTCGTGGCGAGGGTGATGCCAAGTCTGCTGAAATCTACGCCAAAGCCTATGGCGCCGATACTGAATTTTTCACCTTCTATCGTAGTTTGAATGCCTATAAGAAGACCTTTACCAGTTCAAGCATGATGGTGCTTGATCCTGATTCTGACTTCTTTAGATACTTTAAACAGCAGAAGTAGTTAAAAACACGATTCCCGGGTTTTAGCTTGGGAACCAGTAACCAACGCTCCGCATGCGGGGCGTTTTGTTTGAGTGGGACATACAAAACATGCAACAAAAAGACTCTTGGCTTTTGCCCGACGGCATAGAAGAGATTTTGCCGGAAGAGGCTAAGCATCTTGAAAGCTTGCGCCGTAAGATACTGGACACATTTGCTTGCTGGGGCTATGAATTAGTTATTCCCCCCTTTATAGATTACCTGGATTCCTTGTTGACCGGTTCAGGACACGACCTGGAATTGCAAACCTTCAAACTGACCGATCAGATCAGCGGCGAAATGCTTGGGGTGAGGGCGGATATGACTCCGCAAGTCGCCAGAATTGATGCGCATAACCTTAATGCTGAGTGGCCGACCCGTCTTTGCTATACGGGAACTATTTTGCATACTAAAGGCGATCCGCTCGAAAAAACCAGAAGCCCGATGCAGATAGGCGCCGAGCTTTATGGGCACGCCGGAAAGGAAAGCGATGTAGAAGTCATCCGCTTGATGCTGGAAATGCTGGCGATGAGCGGCTTGCAAAATGTCCATCTTGATTTGGGCCATGTCGGCATCTATCGGGCGCTGTCAAAACAGGCCGGCTTGGATGACGCGCAGGAAGCCGAGTTGTTTGACGTGTTGCAGCGTAAGGCCAGACCCGAGCTTCAGGAATTGATGGCCGGTTACAGCATCAACGATGAATTAAAGACTATGTTCCTGAAACTGCCGCAATTGAATGGCGGCAAGGAAACGATAGCTAAAGCCCGTGCCGTTTTAGCGACGGCTAATGGTGAAGTCAAAGAGGCTTTAGCGGATTTGGAAGCTATTGCGGATAAATTGGCGATCAGTTTTCCATCGTTACCGATCAGTTTCGATCTGGCTGAATTGCGCGGTTACCATTATCACACCGGCGTGGTTTTTGCCGCTTTCGTGCCGTCGGTAGGTCGGGAGATTGCCAGAGGCGGTCGTTATGACAATATTGGCGCAATTTTCGGACGTGCGCGTGCTGCGACCGGCTTTAGTGCCGACTTGAAAGTATTGTCGGCATTAGGCAAAGCATCCTACAAAAAACAACAGCAAGCCTTGATTTTCGCGCCGTACGGCGACGATACAGCGCTACATGAAAAAATCAGGGATTTACGCGCCGAAGGACTGGCGGTCGTTCAACAACTGCCGGGGCAAACCGGGACTGCACAGGAACTTAAGTGTACCGCCGTCCTGGAACAAGATCATCAAAACTGGGTCGTTAGACCCTTAGCAAGCTTGGAATAATTATGGGAAAAAATGTCGTAGTCATCGGTACCCAATGGGGTGACGAAGGAAAAGGTAAACTGGTTGATCTGTTAACGGAGCAGGCGGAAGCTGTGATCCGCTTTCAGGGCGGTCATAACGCAGGACACACGCTGGTTATACAGGGAGAAAAGACGGTTTTGCATCTTATTCCCTCCGGCATCCTTCGGGAAAATGTGCAATGCATGATCGGCAATGGCGTGGTTTTATCGCCCGATGCCCTGCTGGAAGAAATTGAATTGCTCGAAAAAGCCGGTATTCCGGTTAGAAATAGATTGCTGATCAGCGAAGCTTGCACACTGATATTGCCGGTTCATGTCGCCATTGACAAGGCGCGTGAAATAGCTCGCGGCAGCAAAGCGATTGGTACAACAGGTCGCGGCATAGGGCCTGCGTATGAAGACAAGGCGGCTAGACGAGGCCTGCGGGCCGGAGATTTTCTAAATCCTGTGGTTTTCGCCGAAAGGTTTAAGGAACTGGTCGAATACCACAATTTTATGCTGACCAATTACTACCACACTGATCCCATTGATTATCAAACGGGTCTTGAAGAAGCGCTAAAACTGGGCGAGCAAATCAAGCCGATGTTGACGGATGTCAGCGAGGTTTTATACAAATACCAGGATCAAGGCAAAAACCTGTTGTTTGAAGGCGCACAAGGCGCATTGCTGGATATTGATCACGGCACTTTCCCTTATGTGACTTCGTCGAGCACTACCGCTGGCGGCGCGGCTACCGGTACCGGCATTGGGCCGCTTGATCTTGACTACGTGCTGGGCATCACCAAAGCCTATTCGACACGCGTAGGTAACGGTCCTTTCCCGACCGAATTGCATGACGCAAATGGTGATCATTTGGGTACGGTAGGGCATGAGTTTGGCGCTACCACCGGACGCAAACGTCGCACTGGCTGGTTTGACGCGGTCTCCATGCGCAAATCCGCAAAAATGAACAGCCTGAGTGGCATTTGTTTAACCAAACTGGATGTGCTTGACGGTCTGGAAAAGGTCGGCATTTGTACCGCTTATAGACTTAACGGCGTCATTACCGAAACAGCGCCTTTAGGTGCCGATCAGTATGAAGAATGTCACGCGATCATTGAAGACATGCCGGGCTGGACGGGAACGACTGCCGGTGTAACTGATTACAATGCACTGCCGGACAACGCCAAAGCCTACATCAAGAGAATTGAAGAACTGGTCGGCGTTAAGATTGCTATCTTGTCAACCGGTCCCGATAGAGACGAAACAATTATCCTGGAACATCCGTTCGCTTGAACGGCTGTTGCATAAATTACCTGGAGATAACATGGCTGAAACTGTAGATGAATTGACCGTAACATACGAAGATGGCGGTATCGAAACAGTCAAGGAACTGGATAAAAAAGTACTGACCAAAGGTGCATGGGCTACGGTTATGTACCGTTATCAGGACTGGAATCGGGCTAAAGAAGAATACGGTCCCGATAAATACACCATTCGCCGTTACCAGAAGCAAAACGGCGAATACAAGCAAAAATCAAAGTTCAATATTTCCAGTAAAGATCAGGCGAAAGCTATCATCGAAGCACTGGAAGATTGGATTAAGTTGGACTAATGGCAGTAGGGCGCCCCGTGCGCGCCTTTTTAGACCCCGAGTAATCTCGCTATCCTGTTGTAGTGCGTGGTTATTGAGTTAAGCCGTCATCCCGGCAGGGATTCACGTCAGGCTATCCTGCATGACGCCCTTCGGGTAAATGCAAATCTGTTCCAGACAGATTTGTGCCGGGATCCAGATCACAGGGATGTGAAAAACCAGATCAATAAGTAGTTTCATGCGGTTTATAAACGGTTAGCAAGACCTAGAGCGTTGCCCCCATGGCTTCTCGGCAACTGCTCCTGCGTCGCCTAAAGCGCCTACTTTTGGTGCTCTACCTCCTGCATCCATGCCGTCGTGGATCCCGGCAATCCCTGCCGGGATGACGATCTGTTTAGATGCTTATGTTTTGACAGAGAGTAGGTGTTCGGCGAAGGCTTTCTAAAAAGCGCACTTCATAATCGTACGGTACAACAACTAAAACCCCATCCGATGCACTGCGTCTGATTTAAACCGGCACCAGACCTATGACCAAAACCACCGCCCCCTCTGTTACCCGCATCGCCTTAGCCAGCTTCATTGGCACCGCTATCGAGTTCTACGATTTTTATATCTACGGCATGGCGGCGGCCTTGGTTATCGGCCCGGTATTTTTCCCCGGCGGCAACCCGACAACACAAGCCCTTAGCGCCTTTCTTACTTTTGCCGTTGCGTTTCTCACCCGGCCTTTGGGTGCGACGCTGTTCGGGCATTTCGGCGACCGCATCGGGCGCAAAACAACCTTGGTTGCATCGCTGCTGGTGATGGGCGTTTCCACCACATTGATCGGCTTGTTGCCGGGCTATGACGCTATCGGCGTATGGGCTCCGGCGTTGTTGTGCCTGCTGCGTTTCGGTCAGGGCATAGGCTTGGGCGGAGAATGGGGCGGCGCGGCGCTGCTGGCGACCGAGAACGCCCCGGCCGGAAAGCGCGGCTGGTACGGCATGTTCCCCCAGTTGGGGCCGCCGGTGGGATTTCTGTTGGCGACCGGCAGTTTTTTGCTGCTGGCCCATTTTTTGAGCGATCAAGAGTTTAAAGACTGGGGCTGGCGGCTCCCTTTTCTTGCCAGTTCGGTGCTGGTCATGATCGGTTTATATGTGCGTCTGGCTTTGGCCGAAACCCCGGTATTCGCCAAAGTGTTACAACAGCACCAGCAAGTCGGCTTGCCGATCAAAGAAATACTTAAATCCCATGCCGCCCCGCTGGCTCTGGGGGCGATGGCGATGGTCGTGTGCTATGCGTTGTTCTATATTTCAACCGTATTTTCCCTAAGCTACGGCACCACTGCGCTGCACATCCCTCGTCAGCAATTTCTCGGTATGTTGTGTGTAGCGGTACTCTTTATGGCCGCCGCCACGCCGCTATCGGCGTGGGCAGGTGACCGTTTCGGACGGCGGTCCGTTTTGCTGATCGCCGGAAGTGCCGCATTCCTGTCCGGTTTTCTGTTAAAGCCGATGCTGGAAAGCGGCTCGTCGTTGATGATTACCGCCTTCCTGTCATTGGAGCTATTCCTGATGGGAGCCACCTTCGCGCCGATGGGAGCTTTGCTGCCAGAGCTGTTTCCGTCCGAGGTACGCTATACCGGAGCGGGAACCGCCTACAACTTAGGCGGCATACTGGGTGCTTCGTTTGCGCCCTATATCGCGCAACGGTTGGTTACCGAAGGCGGGTTGGCCTGGGTCGGCGGCTATGTCTCACTGGCTGCGGCGATTAGTTTGCTTGCTGTATACCTGATGCGGGAAACCCGTGATAACCGTTGGGTGTAAATAGGCGTAGGCCGGAATAAGACCATCCAAGCGCGTAGCGCGAGGTGGCGTTTCCGGCGGATTCGGGAGGTGTTTGCCGGAAACGCCAATTCTTGCTGTCGCTCGAACCGGCTTATTCCGGCCTACAGAACTACATGTACATCGTTGATTGGAATAGGGTTATCGGATTGTAGGACCGTAGGATGCGGTGAGATTACGAAGCGCATCGCTCGCGATTGATGCGCTTCACTGTGTTCAGCACAGCCTGCCGGTCATTGTTCATGAAAACAATCACACAATAAATTAAGGAGATCGTATGTTTGGTGAAACTACAGGTGCTGTGCGCATCGTGCTTCGGCTTGGGCTGGGGAACGTTCGCACTGTTCTTTCTTACGCCGGATCTTTCTTTGCTCGGTTATCTTGCAGGCCCCAAGATTGGCGCCGTTAGCTACAATTTAGCGCACTCCTATATCGGGGCTGTTGTTTGTCTTGCGGCGGGCGTTGTTTTTCCTGCTCCGACTATTCTTTGTATCGGCCTCATCTGGTGCGCTCATATCGGTTTTGATCGCGCACTCGGTTATGGGCTCAAGTATCCGGATGGCTTTGGCTTTACTCATCTTGGTCGGATCGGACGATTTCCCGCTATTATGTCCAGCACTGAGGTTAACCGGGACTCTAAGCGATAATGTCCATCTGTATAAAAACAATAAACTACATGAATTTATGAGAAATAAAGGACTGGCGATTAATTCTTGCTGTGCTTGGGATGGCGAAACCTTAGTGCTTAATATTTTCGGCCAACCCAGCGCAAAACAGGATGCTATTGGCAAGGTTAAAGGCAATCAACTCAAAATCAGTGTCACTGCCGCGCCGGTGGGAGGCAGGGCAACCGATCATATGGTTCGGTTCCTGGCAAAAGAGTTTGGCGTGACACCCAAGGATATTGAAGTGGTGTTTGGCAGGTTCAATGTCAATAAACAGTTGCGCATTAAATCGCCTAAGAACCTGCCTTCTGTAATCAGCAAACATTTATCTCAAGAAGGACGATAGGATAAATCATTCTGTAGCAAGGAAACGAAATGAAAGGCAGTTGTTTATGCGGGGAAATTGAGTATGAAATCGACAGTATCGACATGCCTGTCGCTCACTGCCATTGCCGGACTTGCCAAAAAGCGCATGCGGCTCCGTTCGCTACAACCGCCGGTGTAATGCGTGAGCATTTTCGCTGGCTGAAAGGTGAAGAAAAGCTTTCAGCCTTCGAGTCTTCGCCAGGAAAACTGCGCTATTTCTGCTCGGTGTGCGGTTCCCATCTGGTGGCTGAGCGGGTGAGCCGGCCCCATGTTATTGTTCGGGTCGCAACGCTGGATGAAGACCCGATGATTACTCCTCAAATGCACATCTGGACGTCGCACGATGTTCCGTGGCTTGAATATGAAGGTGTTCCCGCATATCCTGAATGGCAGCCTGGGCGGAAATGAAAGCAGGCATGGAGCACTATCTCGACAGTAGCGAGTATATTGATTGGAATCATCCTTTGGTGCTTGCAAAGGCTGCGGAGCTTGCTGAGGGCGGTCTTTCCGATGACGCTATAGCGAAACGTTGTTTTGAATTCGTCCGCGATTCGATTAAACACAGCTGGGACTACCGGATGAATCCCATCACCTGCAAAGCCTCCGATGTATTAATTCACGGTACAGGTTACTGTTATGCCAAGAGCCATTTGTTGGCCGCGCTGTTAAGAGCCAATGCCATTCCGGCCGGGCTTTGCTACCAACGATTGACGGTTGAAACCGATGGCCCTCCATACTGCCTTCATGGATTGAATGCGGTTTATCTTAAGCAACATGGCTGGTATCGCATTGACGCCCGAGGCAATAAGCCGGGTGTGGCTGCCGAGTTTAGCCCACCTGTAGAAAAGCTGGCTTTTCAAATTGTTGATGTTTTGGAAAGAGACTTTCCGGAAATCTGGGCTGAACCGCTATCACTGGTGATAACAATATTAACTGGGAACAAGACGGTAGAGCAGGTCTTTGACAATTTGCCGGACGTTGAGGTTATGCCATCCAACCCATCGGGGAAGTCGACGGACTAAAATCATAAAGCACAGGATTTTATTCCTTGGGTGGCGGTGCAGCCTCCGTACCGGGTTCATCTCCCACGTTTTGCAGAATTTCTTGCTCGGTTTTTTTGTTCATCACGATAATCGAAATTCGCCTGTTAATCGGATCCAGTGGTTCGGTAGTGGCACTGTAGGGAACGCTGGACGATAATCCGATAACGCGTAGGATTTTTTCTTCGGCAAGGCCGGCTTGATTCAGTTCGTATCGAGCGGCATTGGCTCTGTCACTGGAGAGTTCCCAATTGGTATATTTCTTTTGATTGGGCGGAAAAGGTCGCGCATCGGTATGGCCATTGAGGCTGACTTTATTGGGCAATTCGTTAATAACCGGCGCCAGTGCCCTCAAAATCAATTTGATTTGCGGCTCGGTTTCCGCGCTGGCCAGTTTATACATAGGCCTGTTCTGGGCATCGACGATTAGAATCCGCAAGCCTTCGGATGTTATTTCCAGTTTGATTTGCTCTTTGAACTCGCTTAATTCCGCGGTTGAATCTATTTTATCCTGGATTTTTTGCTTTAAATTTTCGAGTTTTTCTTTCTCAAGTTCTTCGGCCTTGTGTTCAATTTCCTCGGGCGTAATCTCTACTTCTTCAGCCGTCTTGCCTTTGTCCACCTGGCCCTGGTCTTGTGAGGTAATATCCGAACCGCCCGCTTGAATAATACTGGTTCGATCGCCGACATCCAATCCTCTTTCTTCCGTGGATGCCTTAAAAGGATCTTGAAAGTATTCGGCAATACCTTTGCGTTCCGGCTCGCTGGTTGTTCCTAATAGCCACATCAGTAAGAAAAAAGCCATCATGGCGGTAACGAAATCGGCGTAAGCCAGTTTCCAGGCGCCTCCATGATGAGCATGGCCGCCTTTTTTTACTTTTTTTATGATGATGGGTTGTTGGTCAGCCATTGTGTAAATTAACCTTTATTAGCTCTCAACTGTTCTTCCAGTTCCAGAAAGCCTGGACGCATGGAAGATGCAATCATGGTGCGCATATATTCAGCAGTCATGGCCGGTGATACGCCTTTGGCGCAACACAACAAGCCTTTTTGGGCGCATTTATAGACGTTGCCTGACGCTTCAAAGCGTTCTGACATTACGGCTCCGACGGGGCCGATAAAACCATAGGCCAGTAAAATACCCAGAAATGTTCCTACCAGGGCCGCCGCAATCAATTTGCCCAGCTCTGAGGGAGGAATACCGACTGACTCCATGGTATGTACGACGCCCATTACCGCCGCGACAATCCCAAAGGCCGGTAAACCGTCAGCGAGATTCTGAATGGCTTTGACGGGTGCATGGGCTTCTTCATGATGGGTTTCGAGTTCCTGGTCCATCAGTTCCTCCAGCGCATAGACCTCAACCCCGGTAACGATCAAACGCAGGTTGTCGCAAATAAATTCCAATAAATGGTGATCGCCGAGAATTCTGGGGGTAAAGACCGGGCTGCTTTTCGGGTCGTCGATAATGCTTTCCAGCGATAATAAGCCCTCCTTGCGTGTTTTAGTGGTAATTGCATAAAAACACAGCAGCAGCTCAAGGTAATATTCTTTATTGTACTTGGTGCCTTTTAACGTGGCCGTGGCCTGACTGATAGCGGCTTTTATAACGGACATGGAGTTTCCGCAGACGAAAGCGCCCACGGCGGCACCGATGATGATAACAAATTCAAAGGGTTGAAAAAGAACGCCGGGGTGCCCACCGCCCCCCATAAATCCGCCCATGATTGATATAGAGAGGATCAAATATCCAGCGATAACTAGCATGTGTTCTCTTTTTGTGGTTGGTTTATATTGAAATAACTAAATGGAATGTAGTACACATTGATATTTAAGCAATGATCACTGCATGATTATATATGGTTCAACACAAGAAACTGATTTTAAACTTGAATTCCCTTTGTCCCCGATTTAATAATCTTGGGGCTATTTTAACTTGATTTTGAAACTCAGGGACTAATCTTTCGCGGCTTTGTTTTTCTTGATTATGTGCTTGTTTAAGTCATTAACTAGCCATTTAGATTTGATCACGCAATAACTGGGCAAAATCTTCCGCCGGAAGGGGTTTGCTTTTGATATAGCCTTGATAGGTGTCGCAGCCTTTTTCGCGCAGGAATGCCAGTTGCTCAAGCGTTTCTACGCCTTCAGCCAATACTTTGAATCCTAAAATATGGCCCATGGCAACAATCGTTGCGGTAATTTCCATATCGTCTTGCACCGAAGGAATATCATCGATAAAACTCTTGTCGATTTTCAGTACGTCCAGAGGAAAGCGTTTGAGATAGGCCAGCGATGAATAACCGGTACCGAAGTCGTCAATGGCAAGACGAACGCCCTGAGCGCGCAAATTGTTGAGCACTTCGACGGCTTTTTCTTCGTTTTCCATTAACCCGCTTTCCGTTAATTCCAACTCTAATAGCTCGGCCGGGAAGCCGGTCTCGCTCAATACTTCTGCCACCAGGGCGCTGATGTCGCTACGGCGGAACTGGTGAGGGGAGACATTGACCGCTAAAGTTAACGACGGCAAACCCGCGTCTATCCAGCGTCGGCCTTGTAGGCAGGTTTCGCGCAGCACCCAGGCGCCAATTTCTACAATCAGACCGGTTTCTTCGGCAATGGGGATGAAGTTGGCCGGCGAAATCAGCCCCGCAGCGGGGTCATGCCAGCGCACCAAGGCTTCTGCGCCGATGATCAGGCCGCTGTCGATGTCGATTTGGGCCTGATAGTAGACGCACAATTCCCGCTGTTCAGTGGCTCGGCGCAGGCGAGTTTCCAGTGCGATACGCTCACGGGCGATAATGGTGAACTCTTCGGAAAAATAGGCAAAACAGCCGCGACCTTCATCTTTGGCTCTGTAGAGTGCAATGTCAGCATTATCCAGAAGCGTTTCAGGGCTGTCACCGTGCTGTGGAAACAAGCTAATGCCGATGCTGGCGCCAATTCTAACCTTTCGGCTTAGCTCAGGGTCGGAGCAGGCGCTGTTGTTTTTAAGTAATTGAAAAGGCTTGCTTAAGTCGGCGACGATGTCTTCAGCGACTCGAGCCGCATCTTCCGGATGAGTAATATCTTCCAACAGTACGATAAATTCATCACCGCCCAAACGAGCGACCATATCGACATCGCGCAATCTTGCTTTGATGCGAGCAGCGACTTGTTGCAGTAATTCATCACCCGCCAAGTGTCCCATGCTGTCATTGACCGCTTTGAAGCGATCCAGGTCAAGCATCAGCAACGCCAGCTGTTTGCCGTCACGCCGTTCCACTTCGATGCCATGTTTTAGTCGCTCCCACAGCAGGCGACGATTAGGCAGGGCCGTGAGCGGATCGTAATAAGCCAGGTTGTGAATGGTTTCTTCGGCCTCTTTGTCTTTGGTGATGTCGGTAAAGGCGGCAACGTAGTTGGTGATCTGGTTGCTCGCATCGCTAACCGTGGTAATGCTGAGCCATTGCGGATAGATTTCCCCGTTTTTGCGACGATTCCATATTTCGCCTTCCCAGTAGCCGTTCTGTTTCAGGGTATGTTGCAGTACGCTATAAAAGTGGCCATTCTGGCGACCCGAGTTAAGTATTGCATGGGTTTTGCCAATGACTTCTTCCGGGCTATAGCCGGTGATGCGGGTAAATGCCTTGTTGATCTTCAGAATAGTCTGATTGGCATCGGTAATGGACATGCCTTCTTGCGATTCAAAGGCGGTTGCGGCGATGTGAAGCTCTGCCTCGGCCTGTTTTTGCTCGGTAACGTCGCGAAAACTCCACACCCTGCCGACTACTTTGTTGTTGATTATCTTGGGGATGGAATATCGCTCGACGACTTTTCCATCCTTGAATTCAATAATATCGAAAGAATTGGCTTCCGGGGTTGCATACAGTCCGGTTACTTTATTTGAGAAAGCTTCGGGGTCTTTTATTTGATTGAGGCCGTATAGCAGTCCTGCATTACCGTCTTCGGCGCCTATTTTAGCGGCGATGACTTCATCCGGAATTTGCCACAAATCAATGAATTTTTGGTTATGCAGCAGCCAATTATTGTTCAGGTCTACAGCCAGAATAGCTTCGCCGGTGGCTTCCAGGGTGGCCTTTAATATCGATAGGGATTCCGCTATTTGTATCATTGACTGATTTCGCTCAATCGCCAATTGCGCCAGTTCCGCATAGTGGTCAACCAAGTTGACTTCCTCGTGCGTTGGGTGTGTCGGCTGGCGATGATAGACGGCGAAAGTTCCGAGTACGCGTCCCTGGTTATTTTTAATCGGATGCGACCAGCAGGCTTGCAGACCGGCTAGCTTGGCAAGATCGCGAAACGGTTCCCAGTAAGGGTGATGTTGCACATCTTCAACGATGACACTCTCGCCGCGATACGCCGCCGTGCCGCAAGACCCTACGCCATCGCCAATCGCCAAGCCGTCAACGGCTCGATTATAAGCGTCGGGTAAACTGGGCGCCGCGCCATGGCGTAGATGTTTGTTGTCTTCGTCCAGCAGTAAGATAGAGCACAACATATTGGGATGCAGTACTTCAATTTGACGCACTAATTCATTCAATATCTGGGGTAGGTCAACCCCATGATTAATTTTTTGAAGAATTTGATTCTGCAGAGCCAGTTCATCGGTGCGGCTACGTAATTTATTTTCGACGGCCTTACGTTCGGTGATGTCGTCAAAAAATACCAGAATCCGTTCGCCGACGATTGCGTTGTAAAAAATGATGTCGCGCACCGTCCCATTCTTGCAAGTTACCCTAAACTCCATCGGTTCAAGATCCTTTTCTTCAACGATGGCTTTTTCCATAAAGCCGGTCCACGTTTCTTTGACCTGATCCCGATAATGTTCGTCAGGATACGCCAGCGGCCACCACGCATCCAGGTTTGGAGCGTCGTTCAGCGTATAGCCGAAAGTCTGGATAAACCGGTCATTCAGTAAATCGATTCCGTTTTGTTTATTGATGATACCTATGGCAACGGGGGATTTTTGAATGAGCAGGCGGAAATGTTCCTCGCTTTCCCGTAAGCTTTTGATTGAAATCAGGCTGCTTAAGGCCTCTGTAATTCTTTGCGCTATCTCGGCGAAAATCCATAAATCATCAGCGTCGTGGATATGCGCTTCCGAGCAATGATGAATGCCAAGCAACCAGGGGCTGCCGATCTGAGGCCGAAGTGCAATTTGCAGCTGGGATTTTACCGAGAAGTCTTCGGCGGATATTTTTGGAACGGCAAGGCTTAATTGGGGGCCGTATTGTAAGGGTTCGTCAGTTTCAAGCACCGATTGCAGTAGCTCCGTGATGTCCTGGGTGACCGGTATTTGCTTATTACGCACAAAAGCGCCGGGCCATTCGGGACGGGTACGCTCCATCGGCACAGAGAAAAAATTTGCTTTGGGGTCGCAAGGATACAAAAACCAGGCACGGTCGGCATTAAAAATTAACTGGATTTCTTTGAGTACGCCATCCAGCATGGCTTCGAGACTTTCTGCCGTAGCGTTTATTCGGGATATGCGCTCCATTATATTCAGATAACGGAGTTGACGAGTTAGTTGCTGTTCCGTTTGCTTGCGCTCGGTAATGTCGCGCCAGCAAACATGGGTAATAAGCTCGCCATGCACTGTCATCGGAGTTAGAGAAACCTCGACAGGAAGGGGAGAGCTGTCGGCTCGGACGTGCAACCATTCGAACCGGTGATAACCCACCTGCAGAGCGGTGGCTATCATTTCAGCCGCTTTCTCCTCAGAGGATCGTCCATCGGGTTGATAGTCGGGAGATATTTCATCGGGTTTGTAATTGATCAATTCCGATCTTGAATGATACCCCAGCTGCGTTAAGGCGGCGGCGTTGCAGTCGATGAAGCGACCTTCTTTGATAAGCAAAATGGGGTCTTTGGAGTCTTCAAACAGGTGCCGAAATGCGTCCTCGCTTTCGCGTAGTGCAGCTTCCGCATGCTTGCGTTCGGTAATATCTTGCACGGTACCCACCAGTTGCGCGGGATTGCCGGTTTTGTCGAATTCGATGTCGCCATGAGCAATTACCCAGCGTGTCTCGTTATCGCTAGCCCGGATGATTTCATACTCCATCGAAAACCGCTCGCGGCTATGGAGTATTTCCTGATAGTGATCAAGCACGCGTTGATAGTGCTCGGGATGAATCAATGCACCCCAATTGGGAATAGTTCGTTCAAAATGAGCGTCGATACCGAGAATCTGATCAAGCAGGGGCGAGCTTTCCCAGCGCTCGGTCGCCAGGTCGGTCACGTAGTAGCCTATTCCGGCCGTCTCATGCGCCAAGCGTAAAAGCTTTTCGTTACGGGCGGCTATTTTGTTTTTTCGTTTTAGCGATCGATAAGAAGCCAACAGCGTTAAGGCAATAACGCTGGTTAACAGGATGATGATTGCGGCAATCTTGATGTATTTGAGCAGCTTTTCCTTATCGGCTTTGGGGTCGGGATCATAGCTGAAATTTTGCAAAAAATTATCGTTTTCAACCATGCCCGCCTTGATGAAGGTCTCTGCCATGTGCCGCCAGCGCCAGGGATTCATGTGTCCCAGATCGATCACATCCGGTACTATTAATGGACGTATTGCGTCGGCTTCAAAGTTAAGATGGTCTCTGGATTTGTTGACTTTGTATTTGTTGAGCAATAAATCAATGATTTCTTGCGGGTGATCCATTGCGTAATACCAGCCTTCAAGACTGGCTTGGCGGAATGCCTTGACGCGCTCGGGATGCTGTTTAAGTTCATCCTCCGTTGTAAACAGAATATCGCTGTAGAAATCGACGCCGTAGTTACGCGGGTTAAGTACATTGAATTCAATGCCTTGCTGCTTGAGAAAATAAGGCTCGTTGCTCAGATATGAATTAAACGCGTCCGCTTTGCCGTCAATCAAATCACGAATTTCATAACTGCTGGGGATGATATGAAGACGGTTGATGTCTATGCCTTCATTATTGAACATGGCGACAAAATCAGCATCGACAGTCTGATTTAACAACATGATTTTTTTTCCGACTAAATCGTCAGGTGAAGAAATCCCGGCATCTTTGCGGGCGATTAACACGGAAGGGGAATGCTGGTATATCGCAGCCAAGGCGACCAGCGGCGCGCCGCGCAACCGTTCCAGCAGTAATTCGCTGTTAGCCTCGCCGTATTGGGCATGGCCTTGAAGAACTTCCTGCACCGGTTTTTTTTCCGGTGTGCCTTCGTGGATGATTACGTCGAGTCCCGCATCCTTGTAATAACCTTTTTCTAACGCCGCATAATAGCCGGCAAATTGAAATTGGTGATGCCAGCGTAACTGGAGATGGATGGGTTCAGCCGATGCTGAAAAGCAGGGGCATATCAATGCCATAACAAGTATGGCATAGGTTCGCATCATATTGGGGTTATCCGGTTTTTATGCTTGATAGTCATTTGTCATTGCGTAGCATACACGCTTGGCCCAACGGCCTCTGCCGAGAAGCGTCAAGTGTACGCCATGTCCGGATTTGTGCAGTTGAGATTAGAAATAATAGGTTAGAGACGTTACCTGCATCCATGTAGGCAATGTCTCTAACTGACGGCTGGCGTTATTTATTAAGCAGTTTACGAACGCGCTCATAAATTGTTTGTCGATTAATTATCAGCACATAGCTTAATAATCCCAGTATTAAACCGAACAACAGTTTTCCGAAAGCGGAACTTTCCTGTTCAGCTACCGGCTTTTCCGGCGCCCATTGTTGTTGTACGGTTTGTACCGCCACCTTAGAAGGTTGGTATTCCGCTTTCAGGTCCGGCAGGCCTAAGCTGCGCCACTCATCATAATCTTGCCAGATCGGATAATTGCGTTTCCAGAGACCCTTGGTGAAATAGGGGGCAAGGCTCATGCCGTGCGATTTGGGAATGCCTTTTTCATCAAGGAAGCCGTCATAGACGACCAGACTGATGTCGCCGCCTTCACCAACACCGTTAGTGGTAAACGCTTTTTCGACATGGTCATGGAACATCCAGATGCCTTGTCCAAAACTGTGCAAGCCATCATCGACGCCGCTTAATTCAAGATCAAGACGCTGTGCGGGTACCATGGCATGTACGTCACGCTGGATATAGGAACTGGGGCCGTTGTCGACGCCGTCGTAATGGGTTACGGTCGGTTTGTGGCCGTGGATATGCAGGGCCAAGGATTCGGTATGGCCATTCAGAACCCGCAGTTTAACTTTTTCATCCTGTTTCATTTCAATCAGCGATTCCCTTAAGGTGTAAGGGAAAGAGCGGCCGTTGAGCATGAAATAATCATCGGTGGCATCAGTGGTGTCATATTCCATATTCATGTGCTTGGCGATCAAGCGCGGATCGTTGGCCGACCGGGCAACAAGCTCATGCAGTTCTTTATCCGCCGATTGGTAATGCAGGTCATATTCCCGTGCATATTTTTCAAGCACTGCGACCGATGGATGACGCACCTGGCCGGCACCGACATTAAGGGTTTGCGGCCAGTTGTTGGGGCGGTTTTCCTCAACCACAAAAATACCCTGCAAGCCCATTGGAATATGGGTGTGCGGCTGAACGTGGCAATGGTAATACATGGTGCCGGGCTGGCGCGGCTTGATTACATAGGTCTTGCTTTTTCCCGGCATGGTATCCATGTTGCTGGTTTGGGCAACGCCATCATTACCGACGCCGACATGATCCATGAACGGATGATCGATACCGTGCAAGTGTATGGAATGCGGCAAATAATGGGTGTTTTCCAGAACCAGCCAGACGACGTCATCCTGCTCGACGCGAATCACCGGGGACGGTACGCGCAGCAACGGATTGGCTATCGGCTCATAAATGCTCAGCGTGGACATATCGCGGGTTTTGGGGGCAAAAACCCAAAAAGTCGGCTGTATGCCCGGCGCTATATCGAAGGTGGTGGTGGGGTCTTTCATGTCGGGCGAATGACCGTTGAGCTCGGCAACTTCAAGTTTGATAATGATTTTATCAGGGTCGCCGTCGCCGTCGACATCGTCGGACATGGTTACGGCGTCGGCGGCGAGTTGAGTTTCCATCAGGGTTTTCATGGAAATGCCGTTGGTGCCTTTGACAAAGGCGGCGATGTCAGACGGATTGTCGGGATTACATAGCCGTGAAGCCTGTATTTGCACACCGTCAATGACTTGTTCTTTTCGCCATTCGGGAGAAGTAAAGTCGGAACATACTTCTTCTACGGGACCCATTTCCACCTTGGCCGTAGGAGGTAAATCACTGGCCGCTTGACTCCAAGGATGCATAAGGAGCAATGTGGCGCCCCCAATGAAGGTAAGAAGATTTTTACGCATACGACGACCTCAGGAAAATACATCAAATAAAATGACACACCCTCCATTAAAAATGGAGGTTTATTAACGCGGTTATTTTAACTGAATATCAAGGAGAATTCATTTTTAACGCTAGAATAGCCTAAATTGTCAATTGAACAGCCCACCGAACCAGTGTGAGATTTTATGATTATGATGGATTCCCAAACAAAAACTTCCGGACTCGATGACTTGATCTTCGATAATCGTTTTATACGCGAGTTACCCGCCGACCCCGAAACTGTCAATAATCGTCGTCAGGTATTCAGCGCTTGCTATTCCCGGGTATTGCCGACCAAAGTTGCTAATCCGCAAATGGTTGCTTATTCCAGAGAGGTTGCAGAGTTACTGGATCTGAGCGAGGAAGTCTGTAAATCCGCCGACTTTACCCAAGTGTTTGTCGGCAATAGTCTGCTGCCCGGCATGGATTCTTATGCAAGCTGTTACGGCGGTCACCAGTTCGGCAACTGGGCGGGGCAGCTCGGTGACGGTCGCGCTATCAATCTGGGTGAAATAATTAACAGGAAAGGCGAGCGTTTTACCTTGCAGCTGAAAGGCGCAGGTTCCACGCCTTACTCAAGGAGCGCCGACGGCTTGGCGGTGTTGCGCTCCTCGGTACGCGAGTTTTTGTGCAGTGAAGCCATGTATCATTTGGGTGTGCCGACGACGCGGGCATTGAGTCTGATACTGACCGGCGAGGAGGTTATTCGGGATATGTTCTACAGCGGCGATCCCAAACCCGAACCGGGTGCCGTAGTGTGCCGCGTTGCGCCATCGTTTACCCGGTTCGGCAGTTTTCAGATTTTTACAGCCAGGGGCGAGATCGATCTGCTGAAAAAACTGGTGGACTACACCATTGTTACTGACTTTCCGCATTTGGGTGAGCCGTCTCTGGACGTTTATCTTAAATGGTTTGAAGAAGTCTGCCGCAGGACGGCGGAAATGATCGTGCATTGGCAGCGGGTCGGCTTTGTTCATGGCGTGATGAATACCGATAATATGTCGATACTCGGCCTCACCATAGATTACGGCCCTTACGGCTGGCTGGAAAATTACGATCCCAATTGGACGCCTAATACCACCGATGCAGCCGACCGCCGGTATCGTTTCGGCAATCAGCCACAAATCGCGTTCTGGAATCTGGGGCAATTGGCTAATGCGATCTATCCGCTGATAGAACAGGTTGAACCCCTGCAACAGGCGATCAATGCTTATAAGGACACCTTTGAGCGAGGCTGGCAAACCATGGTCGCCGGTAAGCTGGGGTTGAATGCCTATGATCCGTCCATCGATAACGAACTAAACACCGAGTTATTGATTTTGCTGCAATCGGTTGAAACGGACATGACCATTTTTTACCGCAAGCTTGCCATGTTGGTCATGGATGTTGAACTCAGCGATGAGGCTTTGATGGCGCCGCTGATGGAAGCTTATTATGTGCCGGAGCAATTAACCGATGAATACAAGGCGCGTCTTGGCAACTGGCTTAGACTTTATATAAGACGAATTCAAAATTCCGGCATAGTTGAAGCCGAGCGCATCAAGACTATGAACGCCGCCAATCCCAAATACGTGTTGAGGAATTATCTGGCGCAACTGGCGATAGACAAAGCAGAGCAGGGCGATTTTTCGATGGTCAACGAGCTGTTGGAACTATTGCGCCATCCCTATGACGAACAGCCCGGCAAAGAAGAATTCGCCTTAAAACGCCCCGACTGGGCAAGGCAGCGGGCCGGGTGTTCTATGTTGTCGTGTAGTTCTTGATCCTTGTTTTATGTTGATTTAATGAATGAAAAATAACTCGCTGGTAAAGCGAGCAAATACGCTGGTAAGATTGGAATAACTGTAAAAACAGGTAAGCCGTTGAAAAATTATTTATGAATAGTAAAACTCTGATTAAGCAACTGGAAAAAGACGGCTGGATGCTTGTAAGAGTCAAAGGCTCTCACCATCAATTTAAACACAATAGCAAAAAGGGACTCGTTACCGTTAAACATCCAGATGGAGACATTCCAAAAGGAACGCTCATTAACATTTACAAACAGGCAGGTTGGAAATGAAAATTGCCGTAGTTTTACACTCAGACGACGGTCAACGTTATGGCGTGACTGTACCGGATTTAGCAGGTTGCTTTTCGGCTGGAGACAGCATAGATGACGCGCTGGAATCAGTTAAGGAAGCGATAGAATTGCACTTGGAAGGACTGTTGGAAGATGGGCAAGATATGCCCGTTATTGCACCGATTAGTCAGCATCAAAATAACCCGGATTATGCAGGCGGTGTGTGGGCTGTAGTTGATGTGGACACCACGGCGTTTGAAGGCGAAGCCGAAAAAATCGATATAGTTTTGCCGAAATTATTACTAAAACGCATTGATGACTATACCCATGCCAAACATTTAACGCGCTCGGTCTTTTTGGCTGAGGCGGCACGGGCGGCTATGCGTTAAGCGGCGTAGGCTTTGAAACTGTGAAATCGCAAATGATGCGATTCACTTTGTTCAACATATCTTACGGCTCTTATTTAGCAGCATAGATTTCTACAGGGTTAGTTCGACCCTTTCCATTTCTGCTTCCGCGCTTTTTTCTTGGCCTCTTTCTGCTCGCGAATAATCACCAGCTCGGCCAATTCCTTCTCCATCATGGAAGGCGTTTCCAGGCTGATCCTGCCGATGGTTCCGGCGCGCAATTCAGACAGCAGGATTTTAGCCACTTTATCCATTTCGATGTGTCCGCCCGAGCGCAGACAGCCGCGCTTTTTACCGATGGCTTCCATCAGCTGTTGTTCGGCTTCCGGTAGCTGCTCCAGCTGAAAACGGGCTTGCAATAAATCCGGGTAATGCTGCAACAGATATTCGGCGGCGAAGAAGGCTACATTCTCATGACTGATGGCGGTGTCCTTGATAGCGCCGGTGGTCGCCAGCCGGTAACCGCTGTTTTTATTTTCGACGTTGGGCCACAGCATGCCGGGCGTGTCCAATAGGATAATGCCATGGCCTATGTCAATGCGTTGCTGGGTCTTGGTGATGGCCGGTTCGTTGCCGGTTTTGGCAATCATTCTTCCTGCCAGTATGTTGATTAGCGTGGACTTGCCGACATTGGGGATGCCCATGATCAGGGTGTGGATAGGTTTGTCGCTGCTGGCTTTGTTCGGCAGCATCTTGTGGCACAGTTCGGTCAGCTGGCGCATTTTTTCGGGCTGCTCGGTGGTCAGTGCCAGGGTTCTTACGCCTTGCTCCTGCTCCAGATAGGTTTGCCATTGTTGCGTAACAACCGGGTCGGCAAGGTCGCTTTTACTGAGTACCTTGATGCAGGGCTTGTCGCCGCGCAGCGCGGCGAGCATCGGATTTTGACTGCTGAACGGAATGCGCGCGTCCAGAATTTCGATGATCAGGTCAACCTGGGGCAGGATTTCTTTGACCTCTTTGCTGGCCTTGTGCATATGGCCGGGATACCACTGAATAAGCATGATGTTTAGCTGTAACCAAAGTGGACTATTTAAGCATCATAACCCTATAATCAACAGCTATAAATGCATACAAGTCTTAATGAATGAAAATATTAAACTATTAGGTGTTCTGGTTTTGCCGGTCGGTTGATCAACAAAATCAGCTGTCAAGGAAGGTAGTTGAATTTCTGGACGGAAATTATCCGGTCACTTATGCCAATGGTTCAACAATGAAAACCTGGATGATTAACAATGGCAAGGTCACTGCCACTGATAAGGGCTCATTACTTCTGGGGTAATATGAAATATTATGTTCAGGTTCTGATAGAAAATTCGCTCATTAAAGAAATATGAATAAAGAAATAACAAGTAGTTTCTACGCTTATTTGTCGCGACTAAGATGGATTAAGCGCTGGGGTTTAAAGCGCAATGCCCATGCTGAAAATGTCATGGAGCATAGCTGGGAGGTGTCGGTTATTGCCCACACGCTGGCCTTGATTAAAAACCGTTATTACGGCGGGACCGTTGATGCCAACGCCATTGCTACGGCGGCTTTGTATCATGATATTACGGAAGTCATTACCGGCGATTTGCCCACGCCTATTAAATATCATTCCCAGGAAATCAGCGCCGCCTACAAACGGATTGAGCATCAGGCCGAAATAGAGCTGCTGGCGCTTTTGCCGGTTGAGTTGCAGGCTGATTTTCAGGTGCTGATTCATCACGACAGGATGCCGCCGGAGCATGTGCAGATCATTAAGGCGGCAGATAAAATATCGGCCTATCTCAAATGTCAGGCTGAGCTAAAAGCCGGGAATTTGGAGTTTGAAACCGCCGCCGCTCAATTGGCTTTAACTATCGGCGCATCAGAACAACCTGAAGTAAGTTTCTTTATGAAAGCGTTTGCGCCCAGTTGCGGGTTGACGTTGGACGGGTTGATGAAAACTTATTGAGCTGATTTGAAGGCGGATTTTTTAGGACGGTTGTCTCAAGTTATAATGCTTTTTTTATTAAAACAGGCGATTGGAATTACCCGATCCTGTGTGAAAAATAGAACAGATTTAGTACTTACGGAGAAGTTGTGAAACATCGATACACTATTGAACAAGCCAGAATATTATTGGATATTTTGAAGTACCATAACGCGTCAACCATGCTGCCTTCGTTTCATCAGGTAAAGCAGGATACACTTGATGAGGCGCTGGATAAATTACGGCTGGAGTTGTCCGAATTTATTGCAACGGATGACGGACTTGGCTTTATCGTCCCGATCCGCGATGAGAAGGGTTTGATTTAGTTTGGCTATCCAGGCGCTATTTTTTTAACACAATATCGCATAGTGCAGGCAGTACGAGCGGTTCCGGTTTTTTGGCTGCGGGGACCGGCGTCTTGGCTTCTTCTGAAAACCACCAGGCCAGCGACGCATCGCAGCCATCGCTTTCAGGAAGCGGTTCCTGCCCTGTGCAGTTTTTGTTATTCAGCGGGCACTTGAGCCGGACATGAAAGTGATCGTCATGCCCCCACCACGGACGAATTTTTCTTAGCCAGTCATGGGCTGATTTACGTGCGCATAATAGGCGTTTGACGCTGGGATTGACGAAGATGCGGTCTACTTCGGGCCTTTGCGCCGCGGTCTCAAGAATTTTCTCATGAGTTATCGACCATTGGTTATCATCAATGGCGTCCGATTTGGCGACAAGAACCGAGGGAGCGCTCCAGGTTTCACGCTCATTAAATGCCAGGCTTCGGGTTGCCGCCTGTTGTGAAAGCAAATACCAAATATCGACATCGAGACCGGTTTGATGGCTGCGATGTCCGCTTGGGGTCGGGCCGCCGCGCGGTTGTCCCAGATCGCCGATGAGCAAGACGCCCCAGTGCTGTAAATGGGCGGTCTTGGCTATGCTTTCAATAAATCGTATCAAGTCCGGATGACCGTAAGATCGGCCGCGGGTAGGGCGCATCAATTGATAGCCTGTGCCATTCTGAGGTAGCGTGACCGCACCGCTTAAGCAACCGGCGGTATAAGAACCGATACTTTGGGTGCTATTGTCGATTTGCGCGGCTTGTTTGATCATCGCCCAGTTATTGTCAGCAGGAGATGAGGAGCATTCGGAGAAAATACTCAACAATAGGATGAAGATTGAAAATTTCATTTTAAAATTGACGGGCGACCGGCTGAACCGACCGCCCGATGCCCCGCTTATTTCTTAACAGGTGCCGATAAGTCCAGAAAGTGTTTGGAATTATCAGTAACCGGAGCTGAGCCTGGGCGGTTACTGGTCGTTGCCGGTGCCGCGCTGTTGGTTTTTGCCGTACTCGTTGTCTCGGTCGTCGCTTCATCTTCCAACTGAAGTTCATCTTCTTCAGGAACATTGCCGTCATGGAGCAGGTATTCACGGCGCTGCTGGTAAGCATTTTTGATAAAGGAATAGCGATCGACAGAGGCTTCATCAATGATCTTTTCAGTCGGTATCAAATCGGCGCGGGTATCGGTGACATCAACCGTTTTGGCTCCCGCATTGACCGCGCTAACGGCCGCGCCGCCACCGGCAAATGCAAAGGTATAGGTGAGTGGGTTCATTAATGCATCGCCAACAGCCCCGGCGACTTCCCTGGGTGAGCTGGCGCCCATAAACGGTACCACCAGATAGTTACCGGTCGGAACACCCCAGAAGCCTAGCGTCTGCCCGAAGTCTTCATTATGCTTGGGCAGGTCAATCATTTTTGCCACATCGATAAAACCGGCTACGCCTGCTGTCGTGTTGATCAGGAAACGACTGGCATCCATACCGCCTTGTGCCAATTTGAGCTGCATAAAATCATTGAGGGTTACACCGATGTCGTTCATGTTACTGAAGAAATTGGTTATGCCGTCATCAACGAATTTCGGGGTTATCCATATATAACCTTTCGCCATGGGTTTTAAAACGGCCTTGTCCAGATCGTCATTAAATTCTTGAGTGCCGCGATTCCAGCCTTCCCAAGGATCTTTTTCATTGACCTCAGAGGTGGTCGCACAGCCCCCAAGCACACTTGATATAACCAGGCTACTCATTAATAAACGAGTGTTGATGATGGATTTTTGCATACTCATGGATTATCTCTATCTGCTTGGTGTTGAGGTGATTGGAAGTCTGTCTCGGACAGTTATTATATTAACTGTAAATTATATCAGACACAGGCCTTAAAAAAATCACTGATTTTGCATCTGCCGGAGTATCCACTGTTGCCGCTTAAGTAAATAACTTGATGGCTGCGCAGCCCGCAGCAGTATCGGATTAGGCAGGGTTGCCGCCAATAATGCCGCTTGCGACCGACTGATTTGGCCGGCATGGACGCCAAAATAGTGCTGACTCGCAGCCTCTATGCCAAATAGATGGTCGCCGAATTCCGCAATATTCAGGTAAACCGTCAATATCCGCTCCTTACTCCATAGCGACTCGATTAACAGTGTGAACCATACCTCCAGTCCCTTGCGGACAAAGCTTTTCGACGGCGTTAAAAATAAATTTTTGGCCACTTGCTGGGAAATAGTGCTCGCGCCCCTCAGCCGTCCGCCGTCCATGTAGACATCAATGGATGATTGTATAGAGTGCAGATCAAACCCGGAATGTAAGAAAAACCGCTGGTCTTCGGCGGCAATAACCGCTGAAGAGGCATAGGCCGATATTTTTTTTGCGCCGGTCCATGAGTATTTAATAGACTTGTAAGAGCCGTCGTCCACCAAGTCTTCAAAATGTCGGTACACCATAAATGCCGAGGTAGGCACCGGCATCCAACGCAGCAATACACACAAACCGACCGATGAAGCCAGGAAGGCGAACAACACATAAAGCACGGTTTTGCGCAGCATTTTCTTGATGGATAATGAGCGAAAGTTGCTGTTGTTAGGGTAACGGGATTGTCTTGCCAAAATACAAAGATTGTTAATGAGAGATGTTAGCTTGGGATTGGAAACTGCATTCATGTATATGATAAAGCCTTTGGATAGGCTTGAATAGTCTCAGGCAATTCCGCCGAAAACTTTGATAGGCATGAGTATATAATAAAAGTCCTCTGTACATTTATTGATCAAACGCATGAAACTCCGATACGCACTCATTGCTCTTTCGCTGCTTATAACGCTAAGCGGCTGTATGCCGATGACCTATCCGCCCGGCGCAAAAAATAATACGGCGCAACTTGGCGAGAATACTTTCCTTACCGAAGACGGCGCAAGTTTGCCGGTGCGGCATTGGCTGCCGAAAACCGAACCGCATGCGATTATTATCGCGCTGCACGGCTTCAACGACTACAGCCGTTTTTTTGATACGCCGGGAGAATATTTCAGTAAACAGGGAATTGCCTGCTTCGCTTACGATCAACGCGGTTTCGGTATGGCTCCAAAGCGCGGATTATGGGCAGGGGGCGAGACCTATATCAAGGATTTACAGGATTTGGTGAGATTGGTCAAACAACGCTACCCGAAACGCCCGGTTTATTTGCTCGGCGAAAGTATGGGCGGAGCGATAGTCATCACCGCCATGAGCCAAGCCGATATGCCGGACGTCGCAGGCGTTATTCTCGCCGCCCCGGCGTTATGGGCCAGATCAACCATGCCCTGGTATCAAACCGGTTTGCTTTGGACGTTGGCGCACAGTCTGCCTTGGCTGACCTTGACCGGAGAAGGCGTACACGTCGTGGCATCGGATAACATCGACATGCTCCGCGCCTTGGGGCGTGATCCGTGGGTTATCAAGGCGACCCGCGTGGAAACGGTGTACGGGTTGACTGATTTGATGGACGCAGCATTTAACAGTGCTGCAACGCTACGCGGCAACACCTTGATGCTATACGGCGAGAAAGACGAAATTATTCCCAAGGAGCCGACTTATGCGTTCTTACAGCAATTTCTCCAAGTGGATGCGACGAAAAAAACCGTAGCGATTTACCGGAATGGCTACCACATGTTGTTACGCGATTTGCAAGCGCCCACCGCATGGAAAGACATAACCGCCTGGATAAACGCCAGTCCCGAGAAACTTCCGTCAGGTGCGGATAATCGGGCGCGGCAATTGTTAAGTCGTCGTTAAAGGCCTTTTAACATTAAGCGCATAATTTATCGCGCCTCTTCTATAGTTATTGTCCGAAGAAGTTGTTCGCGGTTGTAAAGCACCTCGATACATTGCTTAGCCTCAGCGCTGGTCTGATAGCGCTGATGATGAACCTGCTCTGCTTTAAAGGTATGAAAATAAGTCTTCCGAGGCGGCATTACCCAGTTGCCGTTGCGGCTTGTCTCTGGATGGTGCCATGTTCCCGCAAAAGTGCGCGATGACTGCCTCTGTCGGGCTGTCGAATCAAGCCTTGACCAGGCCTCTATTAATCGGCGTTTACCCGGCGGATTGGGGGGAGGATCTGTTACACGCAGTGAAGCGTATCGTTCGAGGAGGGATCGCATGAATGATTAGTGCGCGGGCAGAACTGTCGTTTACTTCCCAAAAACTCCCGAGTACAGTCATTTAACCGATGCTGATAACACAAAACACAGCGATTTAACCGACGCTGATAACGGCAATAAGCCCACGTTACCAAGTAGTCAAGGCGATCAAACTGGGTTTTGTTTTGTAAGGATCGCGTATGTTGTTCGACCTCTAATACGGCATAAAGATGCTGCGCTTGATTTATTAGGGTGTCATTATCCATTTTTATTTACCCTCGTATTACTTGTTAAATTGTTAACAACGGCAAGGAAGGATGGCCGGGTTCCCCGTAGCGTAACTCAACCGATGGGGGCTATGCAACAAGGGGCGCAGGTTGGGTTGAGCAGCTTTCTTTGGTGTCGAACCACAACCCAATAAAACGATAAGCAGAGGTTTCTTTATCACTATCGAAGCTTGGATAGCGTAAGAAAAAATCGCCCTCTCCCCAAGGGTTAGTGAGAGGGCTTTCCTTCACCGTGTAGGCCTCCGTGCTTCGCGGAACCAAATCCGGTATCGCTCCATTTTTGCGCGCTGTTCCGCTGGCGCATGGCGGCGGCAGGTGGAATATTCCTCCGTGTCCGGCTTCGCGCCCCAACGCATTTCGATGCAGTCGTTGGGATTATAAGTCATTTCATAGGCCGGTTTCCTTGCCAGTACCTCGGCGACCGAAAGCTCCCACGGGCTGCCATCGGTGCGCGTATAGCGGATGCTGCGTTCCTGGATACGTCTTGCGTGATATTGCTCGATTTCCGCCTTGGCCTGTTCGGGGTTTATGGCGTTCATCACGAACAATTCGGAGTGGCGCACGATCTTGTCGGGCAAGCCGTTCAGCACATTGATGGCGATGATGAGGCGCATGTCGCGGGAGGGCGTGGAGTAATCCTCCCAAGGGCCGACGGTCTGGAAAATTGCCGCGCCGTCAGGCATGGGGATAACACTGTCGGGGCTGTTGCGGAAATACGCCTCGCCGTTGTCCACCGAGGTCACGCGGGTTTCGATTTGCTCCACCAAGGCGTCCAGCGTGGCTTCGTAAGCTTGCTTGGGATCAAGGCCGCTGGGGTTGACGAGTTTGCTCAGCCTGGCGTAGAAATCGTCGGGGGAGAGTTGATCTTGCTCCAGCGAAAAGGATGCGAAGCTGGGGCTATCGACCAATTCATCATTGGCGAGCGCTCGAAAACCGCCCGAGGCCGTACGGGCCAGCGGGCGAAAAGCCTTGAATCCGGGGCCGGCGCTGGCGACATTGGCGAACAGGAAGGTGCCTTCCCAGAACTGCTTGCGGGTGACTGAATTGTCTGGCTGGGCATCGACGGCCAGCAAGATGCCGGGACGCTCCGTCGTCTGCTGCACCCATTCAACCAGCACCAGTACATGGCCGTAGGGATCGGCATAGACCGTCCCCGGCCAGAGCGTCTCCCGGCTGAGAGGGATGGGATAGAGATCCGTGGATTCGTCCTCAAGCCCGGTTCGCGCAGACCCCGAATGGACGGCATCCGCCAACTGCCTGTTGACCTCTTTGAAGTCGGATTGCGAGCTGATGCCGTGGGTGAATTCGGTGTTGACGGTGGCCGTTCCACAATGCGGCGGCGCGTTGGCCGAGCCACGTCCGCAAGCGCGGGAGGCGATGGGCAGGCCGACCTTCCAGGCGAAATAAGCCCGCAAGGTATAGGGCAGGTCGGCGCAATCGGGGGTTAGCGGCAGGTTTTTGTCTTCGTTGAGGCCGAGATAGTTGTGCAGGAAGTTGCGCTCGGTGTTGCGCAATACCGGTTCAAGGGAAGGGAAGCTGAGGTTTTCATCGGGCGACGCCCCAAACAGCTCTTCGATCCAGGCGGAATAAAAGGCTTCGGTGGCAAGTCCCCAGGCTTTGGGCCTTTCCTGTGTGCCTGATCCGCCGATGGTGAGCGGGTGACAGGCGGTCAGCTCACCATCCCGGCTCGCCATCACTCGATAATCCCCCTCGCTGAGTCCGTCCAAAGCGGCAACCAGGCTCCACGGCGGACCGCCTCGGCGGCGGGATTGCACAGGCATGCGCCGGCCTTGGCTGTCGATCAGGACCAGCTCCGACACGGGGCCGTCCGTGGATACCGATATGATCTTGACCTGCCCATCGGCTTTGGGGGTGAGGGGTGAGATCCAGATATGCGTCCCGCCGGTTTCTTCGCAGGAATGATTCTCGGCCAGCGCCACCGAAATACTGGCCCATGCCAGCAGGCAAGCGAGAAAATAACCTGTAGGTTGGGTTGGCAAACCCGGCAAGCAGCCGCGATTCCGCTTTGCTGCATAGAGGCTGCTTGCTAATCGGTATGAACGAATATCGCTAAACTTCAGGGCGATTAATATTTTTTCCATAATTGATTTTGAAAAGCTTAGTGTTGTCATTCATGTGCTCTTTATGAGAGCCTGTTCTCGGCAACAGGCTGGGCTGAGGGGCGTAGGTTGTACTGAATGCAATGAAGCCCAACAATTCACCGCTCGCCACAGGTAAAATCTTCAAAGCAAGATCGTTTGTCCAATGCTCCGGCAACACGCCTGTTTGCGGATACCGATGTCATGTTGAAAAAGGCCGTTTGACATAGCCATGGTTCACGGAATTATAGTGAATATGATCAACATGTCTTTCAAAATCGCACTCGTCCCGGATGTGATGGTCCCAATAGCGCCGCTGCCAAATGACGATACTGAATTATGCTTTGTTGAATAGTCAGTGAGACCATAACCTCATTTCCGCACCTAAGTAAGCTCTTAATTTATGCCGTTTATTAACTGATGTTACGCAGTTAGTTGAATTTCGACCGCTTTAACATTAAGGAGTCGCTAGCGCGACACTTGATTGAATCGGGTTGTCGCCCCCGAAGGCGAGTTACTTTCTTTTGCTTCGCCTCGGCAACTGCTCCTGCGTTGCTCTACCTCCTGCATCCATGCAGTCGAAAAGAAAGTAACCAAAGAAAAGGCGACCCGGTTGCCGCTTGCTTCCTGCGCTCCTCGCTTTTATCGAGGATCAGCAGAAGGGGTTCCTGCCCCTCTGCTGACGCGCGGCATCCCTGCCGCGCCCCTAAACGGGCTGTTCTCGATAAAAGCTCCGGTGCTCGGCGCGGCAAACGGGAGAAATACCATTCGTGCGTAACATCATTTATTAACCTCATGTTGAGTTGTTTTAACTCAGAACTTTTAAGGATTAAGTGTTGTTATGCGATAATGGGGCAATAAAACTAATAAACGCCTTATGGCTAATAAATAAGGAAACACCATGTTCTCATTGCAAACCATCTTCGGTAAAGGCGATAAATTCTACGGCTTGCTTGAAGCCAGTGCCGAGTCCGCGCGTTCGTCCGCTAAAGCATTAATCGAGCTTCTAAGCACGCCCGCTACGCAACAATCGCTGGAAAAGTTTAAACAGGCGCGTCGTCGGGAAAAGAATTTATTCGCGCAAATCAGCGAGGAATTAGTCAATACTTTTGTTACCGTGCTCGATCGCGAAGATATTGAAGCCCTTAACAACGCCCTTTACAAAATTCCTAAGGTCGTGGAAAAGTTTGCGGAGCGGTATACGCTAGCCGTGGGTCGTATTGGCGATGTGGATTTCACCAGCCGCGCTGCGATGCTGGAACAAGCCTGCGAAGTCTTGGAACAAATGGTCGGACAATTGCGTAAAGGAATGGATTTGGACGAGGTCAAAAAATTAAACGATCAGATGCAAACCATTGAAGCCGAAGCCGATCGTCAAATACTTGAGTTGTATCGGGATGCCTATGCCAATGAAACCGATCCGATTCGTTACCTGGTAAAAATGGATTTGTTTGAAATCCTCGAAAAAGCGATTGACCGCTGCCGCGATGCCGGTAATGTCATCTACCATATCGTCTTAAAAAATTCATAAAAGGGTTATCATGCTGACTTTGCTCTTGCTTGTCATTCTGGTAGCGCTGGTATTCGAGTTTATCAACGGATTCCACGACACCGCGAACTCCATTGCCACGGTTGTCGCCACCAAAGTATTAACACCAACTCAAGCGGTAATACTCGCCGCAGTCACCAATCTGGTCGGTGCGTTATCCGGTACCGCCGTGGCTAAAACCATTTCGTCGGGGTTAGTGGATACCGGTATGGTGAATATCACCTCCGAAATCCTGATCTGTGCGCTGATCGGCGCGATTATCTGGAATCTGATTACCTGGGCATTGGGTCTGCCGTCCTCTTCCAGTCATGCCTTGATCGGCGGCTTATGCGGCGCAGCGCTGGCCGCCGGAAACAATAATCCCGATGTGTTGATATGGTCGAAAACCGCGGTAGTCTGGACGGAAAATAAAGGCTTGCTGTGGAAGGTAGTGATTCCCATGGTCAGTTCGCCGGTTGTCGGTTTTACCTTGGGTGTCGTTATCATGGGGGGCTTGATGGCTATTATTAGCGGCATGAATTCGGCCGGAGGTGTCATGGAGCGGATGGCGCGCCCAAAATGGGTTAATGCGGTGTTCGGCAAGGCCCAGCTTTTGTCGGCCGGTTATATGGGCTTTGCGCATGGCAGCAACGATGCGCAAAAAACCATGGGCATCATCGCTTTAGCCATTTTTACCGCTAACAGTGCCGGTACGCTCGACCAGTTGCCGTATTGGGCTGAATTCTTACGGCCGGATGGCGGAGAAAAAGACATCGACACCTGGATCGCCTGCACTTGCGCTGTGATCATGGCGATGGGCACTGCGGTAGGCGGATGGCGCATTATCAGGACTCTCGGGCACAAAATGGTCAAGTTGCATCCGATACACGGTTTCGCAGCGGAAACCAGTTCAGCAACCATTCTGTTGACCGCCGCCCATTTCGGCATGCCGGTTTCCACCACGCATAGCATTTCAACAGCGATTATGGGCGTAGGCTTTGCCAAGAATCCTCACGCGCTTAAACTTTCCGTCATCGAACGGATTGTCTGGGCATGGGTTTTGACGATTCCGGCGGCCGGAGGAGTAGCCTGGGGCTTAGTTAATTTGTTGTTTTTATTGCATTAAAGGAAGAAGCAATGGGGTTTTTTCCCGTTTTTCGTGTATAAAATTATTTTCGTCCGTAAGTCTGTGTTTCGGCTACCGTGTATTTCAAATAACTTTTTCTTGAATTTTCTGCAAATTCTGGGAGTTTTCGATGGCGACAACTAAAATTTTATCAACATGCTTCCCTTATCATCACATCAAGAAAAGCCTGACTGGATTGACCGGGCTTTTAAGTCTACTGTTCTTGCTGGGCGGTTGTCAGGCCGTGTTGACCCCGGAACAGGTTACGACGGCATTTTGGGAAGCAATGGCAGAAGGCAATCTTGATTCTGCCAGAAAATACGCTACCCAAGAGACTCAACATCTGGTGACTAAACAGCAAAATCTGCAAGATGCGACAGTAAAGACCGGGACGATTTTTATCGACGGTTCCAATGCAACGGTAACAACGGTCATGACCTTAAAAAAACCTGAGAGCAACAAGGGTTTGTCTTTTGATACCGTTTTATTAAAAGAAAACGATCTATGGAAAGTCGATTATCAGCGAACGCTCAATAATCTTTCAAACCTGCCTTTCGGTGATATTTTTAAAAGCTTGCAAGCGATAGGCGAAACCATTAACAAGGAACTGGAACAGCAAATTCCTTTGTTTGAAAAACAAATTAAATCCTTCAGTGAAGAATTAATACGGCAGTTGGATGAATTTCGCCGTCAGCTGGAAAAAGCGGCTCCGCCTGAAAAACAGAAGCCGCATTCTAATACTATATAACCGTTTATCTGCGGGGCCTCAGATGAGTGTTATATCGCGAGCGCGGCCTACGAAAGTATAAAAAGAATCAATGGGGATTGCCCCATTGATTCCGCTAGCCGGCATCTTCATCCATTCGTATTTTCCCCGAAAAAACAAAATACTGATAGCCGTTATAAACAAGCATTACCGGCACTAAAAAACCGATGCCGGTGAGCATGAATATCAAGGTCTTACTGGAAGATGCCGCTTCAATGAGTGTTATCGAGGACGGGATCATATAGGGATAATAGCCTATGGTCATCCCCATCAGCGAGGCAAAGAAAATAAAAACGCTCCAGAAAAACGGGCTTTTTTCAAACCCTCGCAGCAATGCCCGTAGTAACATTAAAAAAGCAAAGCCGATCATGCCGAGAAAAAAATTCAAGGAAAATCGTGATGGATAGGCATCCCAGCGCGCAGCAACATAGGGGTTGAGCTGCAACGTCCAGGTAATAACCGCTATACCAATCGATATTCCCAAAATGGCGTTAACATAAGCGTGGCGGATACTGGTTTTCTGCAACTCACCTTCCGTTTTGACTATTAAATAAGTCGCCCCCAGTAACCCATAGCCCACGACTACGCCGACAGCGACTAACAGGGAAAAGGGCGTGAGCCAAACCCAGTCTCCATTCAATCCGGCACCGGTCACATTCAGTCCGCTGATCAAACCGCCAAACGCAAGTCCCTGAGCGATGGCAGCCAACAGACTACCTCCTCCAAACGCGATATTCCAAAGCGCTTTATTGTGCGCATGACTGCGAAATTCAAAGGCGACACCACGGAAGATAAGCGCAAATATCATCAGCATAACCGGAATATAAAGCGCATGCAGCACGATGGCATAAACCAGCGGAAATGCGCCAAAGAGCGCGCCGATCAGCAGCACCAGCCAGGTCTCGTTGGCATCCCATATCGAACCCAAGCTGGCCATCATAATCGTACGCTGCTTTTCATCACGGTTTAGCAGGAACAGGATTCCCACCCCCAAATCAAAGCCATCCACAACGATATATAAAAAGAAGATTAGCCAAATTATAAAAAACCAGATGTTGGCCAGAAAAACATGAAGCTCATTAAACATGAGGTTCGTCTCCTTTATGCTCGTCTAGCCTGATAACTTGCTCTTCTCCGCCAATAATTTTAGTTAATGGCGCATCGGCCATATCAGGTCCCTTTCGGATAATTCTGCTTGCAAAAACCACAAACATCATAAAGAGCATGACATAAACAATAACGAAACTAACAAGACTGACGAACACGGCAGAAGCGGGCAAGGCAGATGCAACATCACGGGTGCGCAACACGCCATAGATCATCCAAGGCTGGCGGCCAACCTCCCTGACTATCCAGCCGCATTCAGTGGCCAGATAGCCAAGCGGTAGAGAAGCTATCCATGCATAGAGCAGCATCCGGCTTTTAACAATACGCTCGGATGTTAATTGACCTTTAAGCCAGCACACCAACGTCCATATTATCAGCGCAAACAAACCAAAACCGATTGCCGCCATGATACGGAAACAATAAAAAATCAGCGGCATTACTGGAGGCTGATCAGCCGGAGGAAATGATTTTAAGCCAATGACTTGTCCATCCGAACTCCCGGTAGCCAGAACACTCAATACTTTTGGGACGGAAATAGACCAGTCATTTTTTTGGGCTGATTTATTGGGCCACGCCACAATGTTCCAGTTCGCTCCCGATCCCGCTTGATTGGTTTCCCAGTGCGCTTCAATGGCGGCTCCTTTTGCCGGTTGATGTCTAAACACTTGATGACCGTTGCCGTGGCCCAGGAATATTTGCACAGGCGCGGCAAGCGCCGCAATGATTACAACCAGCTTAAAAGACTTTAAAAAGAAATCCGTATGCCTTCCTTTTAGCAAGTACCAGGCAGACAAACCGCCCATCACAAAGAGACTTGTTTCCAGGCAGGCAACCCACATGTGAGACATAGCCCAGAAAGTGTCCGGGTTAAAAATTGCTTGGGAATAGCTGTCGACCACAAACCTGTCTTTCTCCATGTGACCTCCTGCCGGTGTCTGCATCCATGCATTGGCAACCAGAATCCAGAACACGGAAAGCGATGCCCCCAAGGCCACCATACTGGTAGCGAACAGATGGATAACAGGGGGTACGCGCATCCAACCAAAAAGCATGATCCCCAGAAAACCGGCTTCCAGCATGAAAGCCATGGCGCCCTCGAAGCCCAGAATATTCCCAAAAAACTCGCCCGTCATCATCGAAAAGCGTGACCAGTTAGTGCCGAACTCAAATTCCAAGGGAATGCCGGTGACCACGCCGACCGAGAAATTAAGCAAAAACAGTTTTGACCAAAAATGCGCATGCCGATAGTAATCAGCATCCCCGGTTTTTAACCATAGCACTTCAAACACAACCAGAACCAGGGACATGCCGACTGACGTGAGCGGCCACAAAATGTGAAACATCGCCGTTACAGAAAATTGTAAACGCGATAAAAATATCGGATCCTGAAGGATTTCCATAGGCATCCTTTTTTGACGGGGCAGATCAAACGACTCAGAAAGAGAAATCTCAACGTCGTTGATCAAAATGGCTAGGCTAATCCTTTTGCAAGAAATATAAATACGTAAAATTGCATATTTACACTACTTAATGACATCAATTGGGAGTATGGCTCCATCGCCAGTACGGACTTACTTGGCGGTGCGTATTGATCCGAGGTCGCGCAACGCAGTGAATAGGTGTCAAGTTACGATATTACGTGAAATTAACGATATTTAGTGATTTTATGCTTGCGTAGCATTAGGTTCTCTATTATTTAATTTATTAAGTTAATGATTTAACTATATTTAATCGGCTTTGGTCAACTCCGGCACAGCACTTGCAATTAAACGGGTAACATCCTGTTATTGCGAGTCCAAGGAGACTCCAAAGCCATGACCTCAACCGATAAAAATGCCCGAGCCGCCTGGGCGACATTAACCCACGACAGCCTTAGTACCCAGGTCGGCAAGCGCACGCTGTCCGGCGTACAGTTTTTCTTTCTTAACTTCGGCTTGCTGATGGGCAACATCCTGGTGTTGTTCAATACCGGCGCGTTTGCCTCTGTCAGCCTGCACGCCACCGGCGATCTGGGGGTAAGTCCCAGTCACGCCGGTTGGATGCAGACCTACTATTTCATCTGTCTGGCCTTGGCGCTGCCGATCAGTTCCTGGTTGGCGGCTGCGGTCGGCGAAGTCCGGCTATATTTGGCCGCCATGATCGCCATGACCTTGGCTTCGCTGCTGTGCGCCGTTACCGGCGATCTGTTCTGGTTTTTGTTAGGCCGGGCGTTACAAGGCTTTTTCGGCGGCTTGACTATCCCGTTGTCGCAAACCCTGCTGATGCGCGAATACCCGGAATCTTCCAAATCCTTCGCGGTATCGTTGTGGAGCATAGCCGCGTTGAGTCCGTTCACGCTGGGTCCGGCTGCCGGCGGCTGGATTGCCGATCATTTGGGCTGGCGATGGCTGTTCTATCTGAATGTGCCGCTGCCGTTGCTGGCGGCGGCGCTGGTTTGGGCTTTGCTGTTCGATAGACAATCGCCGCAACGGAAAATGCCGTTCGATGGCGTGGGTTTCCTGTTGTTGGGCGCCGCACTGGTTTGTTTGCAGACCGTGCTGAATCAGGGCCAGGATGCGGATTGGTATAACTCAGGCTGGTTGATCGGCGTGACGCTGGCCGGATTGCTGATACTGGCTTACTTCGTTGTTTGGGAGTTGGCGGAACGCTCGCCGTTGCTCGACTTGCGATTGTTCGCCCGGCGTAATTTCGCAATCGGCAGCATCATGCTCAGCCTGAGCTTTATGTTGATGTACGGCTTGTTGTCGGTGCTGCTGGTGCGCTTGCAGGTGGTGGTCGGTTATACCTCGTTCCTGGCCGGCAGCGTGTTATTGCCGTTGGTGTTTTTGGCTAAGCCGATGGCCAGTGTGATGCACCGGATTGTGCATCGCTTCGATGCCCGCCTGCTGGTCAGTGCAAACATGTTGCTGTTTTCGGTGTACTGCGGCTGGATCAGTCGCTACGATTTTTTCGGGCGCGGCGGTTGGTTTAGCCGGCCGTTGTGGGCGCAGGTGTTGGAAGGCTTTTGTCTGGGCGGCTTGTTCGTGCCGTTGACGACGCTGTTTCTATTTGGCTTGACGCCGAGACGGCAAACCCAGGCGGTGGAACTGGGCGGGATGCTGCGGGTACTGGGCGGCAGCGTCGCCTCGCCGTTATTAGGCATATTTTGGGAGCGGCGCGCCGCCTTCCACCAAAGCCGGTTGATCGAAAGTTTTTCATTGCACGACGGCGGGTCCATGGAAACTATCTCCCGCTTGCATGCCGCCGGTCTGCATGATCAGTTGGCTACCGCCAAGCTGGCGGCAGTGGCAGGTCAGCATGCTGCGATTCTGGGTCTGGACGATACCTTCCGGCTGGCGGCTTGGCTGTTTATGGGCTTGGCTGCGGTGGTCTGGCTTGCTCATCCGGTCGGGCCGAAACCAGCGGCGTTGCCTAAAGACGACAGGCGACAGGCGGCTTTGGAAGATTTGATGGAGGAACCGTAGCCATGATCCGGTTTAACAAAATAACCCTGCTGGCGGCTGGATTGTTGTTGAATGGCTGCGCATTGTTTCCTGAAGATGGAACCAGAGCCAAACTGCTGGACATGCCCAGCCTGAGTCAAACATTGAAAGGCGATACTCAAGCCGAAAAAATCGTCAGGGAATGGCCGAGAGCGCAGTGGTGGCGAGATTTTCACAACGCCGAACTGAACCGGCTGATCGAAACCGCGCTCAAAGACAGCCCAAGCCTGCACGCCGCGGCGGCGCGCTTGACCCAGGCGGAAGCGGTAGCCGATTTTCAGGCGGCCGAAATGCTGCCCAGCATCAGCGCCAGCGTCGAATTCCATCAGCGCCGCTTTTCCGAAACCGATTTTTACGGTCCTAACGGCGGCAAAACGTTCACCGGCGCGTACATTGATCCTGCGGTATTTCGCTATCACCTCGATCTGTGGGGCAAGGATAAGGCCGCTCTGGAATCGGCGTTGGGCAAAGAGAAGGCACAGGCTTCGGAACTGGCGATGGCGCGACTAATGTTGAGTACGGCGATTGCGCGCAGCTATATCCGGCTGTGCTCGTCCGAAGAAGACATCGAATTGGCTCATGGGCTGACTAAACAAGCCGAGGAAAAAATGCAACTGGCCGAGCTGCGCTGGCAGCGCGGATTGACCAGCCAGGATTTGGTTTATGCAGGCAAACAGCAGTTGGAAGCGGCGCGACAGCGCGAAACCAGTGTGCGCAACCAGGTGCAGGTATTGCGCAACCGGTTGGCGACGCTGGCCGGGCAGGGGCCGGATTGGGGTAAGACCATTCATGTGGCGGAAAACAAGGTCGCCGGACAGTTGCCGCAGCCGGAAGCGATAGCGCTCGGATTGCTCGCGCATCGTCCCGATGTGGCGGCGGCGATGTGGCGCGTGGAAGCGGCCGCCCAGTTGACCAAAGTGGCGAAAACCAATTTTTATCCTGACGTCAATCTGGTTGGTTTTGCCGGTTTGCGCAGCCTTAATTTGAAGGATTTGTTCCTGTCCAACGGCGCCAGCGTGGCTTATGGAATGGGGCCGACGATTACCTTGCCGATTTTTGAAGGCGGACGGCTGGAAGCGGAATTGAAGAATCAGCAGGCCGCTTACGATGCCGCCGCCGAAAGCTACAACGAGACGCTGCTGGCCGCAGTGCAGCAGGTTGCCGATAGTCTGGCCGAATGGCGGCAAACGCTGGATCATGATGTAGCCCAGGAACGTGCGCTGGAAGCTGCCGAGGCTGAAGCAACGCTGGCCGGAAAACGTTATCAGGCCGGTCTCAGTACCCGTGACGGCATTATCGAGGCCGACGCGGCGCTGATTCGGCAGCGGTTGACCGCCAGCGAGATGCACAACGCTCATCTGCTGGCTGCAATCGGATTGATCGAAGCGCTGGGCGGCGGCTACGAAAACACCAATATGATTCATGTCAGCAAGGTGAGCAACCATGACTAATATTCCAACCAAACCCCAGCGCTACTTCGGCTTTTATCAGCGTCAACAGCGGTGGAGAGGCTCGTTCCCACGCACTGGGCTCATTGATATACACAAGTCTGTCCAAGGCCGTCATTTCAAGATGGACACTGAAATAGCAGACTCGGGTGTAGGCCGGAATAAGGCCATCCAAGCGCGTAGCGCGAGGTGGCGTTTCCGGCGAGTTCCAGAGGTGTTTGCCGGAAACGCCAGTTCTCGTTGTTACTCGAACCGACTTATTCCGGCCTACTTCGAGATGTGGTTAATGCGCCGAAATGTGGGGCATCTCAACGTAGGACGCAGCGCGTCCCATATCGCATTCCCACGCAGCGCGTGGGAACGAGAGCACATGATTCATGTCAGCAAGGTGAGCAACCATGACTAATACCCAAACCAAACCCCAGCGCCACTTCGGTTTTCATCAACGTCGACAGTACCGTGGTTATCGACTATTGCTGGTGACCGTGGTGGCATTGCTGATCGGACTGATTTACCTGATTTACTGGTGGAATTTTGCCAGTCGGTTCGTGGTCACCAACGATGCCTATATCACCGGCAACTTGGCCCCGCTCAAGGCGCAAACCAGCGGCACGGTGGTGGATGTGCGGGTTGATAACACGCAGCATGTGCAGCAGGGCGATGTGCTGGTGCGTCTCGACGGCTTGCAGGCGCAAGTGGCACTGGAGCGGGCCGAAGCCAATCTGGCGGATAGCGTGCGGCAGATCGAAACTTCGTTCAGTCAGGCCGACATGCTGCGTCAGAAACTGGCCTCGAAAGAGGTAATCTTGAATCGCAGCCTGAAAGATCTGGCCCGCTATCGCAGCGTGGCCGCCGACGGGGCGGTATCGGCGCAGCAGATTGAGAACAGCGAGTTTCAGGTCCGCGAGTTGGAAGCCGATGTTCGGCAGATTCGCGCCGAATTGGGCGGAGCCGAGGCTTTGATTCAGAACACCAGCCCGGCTTATAACCCGAAGGTGTTGCAGGCGGTCGCCGCGCTGAAACAGGCTTATCTGGACAATGCCCGGCAGCAGATTGTCGCGCCGGTGTCGGGTTTCGTCGCCAAACGCACCATCCAGCCGGGTGAGCAGGTTCGCCCGGAAACGCCGCTGTTGGCTATCGTGCCGCTGGATTATTTATGGGTGGAGGCCAATTTTTTGGAAAACGAGTTGGCCGATGTACAGCCCGGTCAGCCGGTGGAAATTACGGTCGACCTGTACGGTTCCGATGTGGTTTACCATGGCGAAGTGCAGGGCTTGGGCGCCGGTACCGGTAGCGTGTTTGGCCTGTTGCCGCCGGATAACGCGACCGGCAACTACATCCATATCGTCGAGCGGGTGCCGGTCAGAGTTGGGTTGCGCGCCGAGGAACTAAAGGCCAACCCGCTACGTCCGGGGCTGTCTGCGGTGGTGCGGATCGATACCGTCCACCCCGGCCGCTCGGTGCTGGAGCCTTTAACTACGACGCCCGCTACAGCCTATAAGACCGAAGTTTACGATCATCAGCTGGACGGTGCCGATGCGTTAATTCAGAAGATTATTGAAGGGAACAGGCAGTCAAAAAAACAGGGGAAGTAGTTAATTAATTCACCACGAACGACTTGCATGGATGCAGGAGGTAGAGTAATGCAGGAGCTATTACCGAGGCACGAAGGCGCGAAGAACACATAAAACTTCGTGATCTTCGTGCCTTCGTGGTGAGTAAAAAATCTTAAAAAGAATACTTACATGAAATCATGCCGCGATAACTGCTCGATAAACCAGTGCAAGACTTTGCCTTTATTGGTTGTTTTCCAGGCCATGTTCATGGTCTCTGCCGCTATCGTATCTTCTACCGGCAGCGCGATAAGACGGCCTCGTTCAAGCGACTCCTGAATCCGGTGCGCCGGTAAAAAGCCGACGCCTAAACCCGAACATAGGGCATGTATTTTTTCTTCCACCGACGGCACGCTCAATACCGGACGCTTGCTGAATACCCGATGGCTTTGCGGCGCCTGATTCCTTGATGAATCCCTGACCACGATAAAGCGGTGTTGTTCAATCAGTTGCCGGGAGAGCGGCAATGATGCCTGGGTCAGCTCATGGCCCGGCGCAACGGCGAAAACCCATTCAATCTGTCGGATCTTTTGGTATTTAATGCCTTGGCTCGGCGCAGCGTCAGCGCCCGCGCCTATGACCAGATCGGCCCGGTTACTGGTGATGGCTTCTTGCGCGCCGCCCAGCACTTCCTCATAAATATTGATTTCAATATCCGGCAGTAGCTCGTAAAACTGGGCTATTAACGGGTAGATGAAATCAAAATTTAAAATGGAATCTATCGCGATATTGAAAACAGGTTCCCAGCCGCTGTGGGTTTTCTTGGCGGCTATGGCCAGGCGTTCCGTTGCGTCCAGGATTTCGCGGCCTTGTTCAAGCAATACTTTTCCGGCTTCGGTCAATACGGCTTTTCTGCCTTCCTTGCGAAACAAGACCACATCAAGGTCCTGTTCCAGTTTCTGCACGGTATAAGAGATTGCCGAAGGCACCCGAAACAGCTCATTAGCCGCTGCGGCAAAGCTGCCTTTTCGGGCTATTGCACCCAGTACTTCCAGTGCGTCGAGGGTGATAGGATATTTCATGCTGTCTGCTCGTGTTTATTGTTCAAATATTTTGAAGCTATTAAGCAAAATTGATCGCTTTTTATTATTCAGGCCAATTCTATAATGATCTCGACATTTCAAATTGTTTAACATTTAAGAGGTTATCATGAAAAATTTAATCAATAAAATACGGGTTTCTAATGCGGGTCTGGAAGCGGTCATACTGCGGGTTCCTATCGGCTTGATTCTGGCGGCGCATGGCAGCCAAAAACTGTTCGCTTGGTTTGGCGGTTACGGTTTGGACGGAACAGGGCAATGGATGGCGTCGGTGGGGTTGGCTCCAGGAGTTGTGATGGCGTTATTGGCGGGCAGTGCTGAATTTTTTGGCGGCGTCGCATTAATTCTGGGTTTGTTGACGCGTCCGGCAGCGATGATTAATGCGCTGACGATGCTGGTTGCACTGTTTTGGGTGCATTGGGGACACGGCTTTTTTCTGGATACGCATGGTATTGAATATGCGTTGGCTTTATTATCGGCAACTACGGCGCTGACAGTTATCGGCGGTGGACCGTACTCGCTGGATGCTCTGATCGAGGCAAAACTGGAGGCTAACGATGAATAAGCAAACACGACAACTCGCGGCTGTAATAAGCGGACAAAACACCTCGGATGGGGCTGGCGTCAAACTGAAACGTATTGTCAGTCAGCAACAAAAAAACGCTTTCGATCCTTTTATTTTGTTGGATGAATTCGGCTCCGATGAACCGACGGACTATGTCGGCGGATTCCCCGATCATCCGCATCGCGGCTTTGAAACAGTGACTTATATGCTGGCGGGAGCCATGCTGCACCGCGATCATCTGGGGCATGAAGGGCATCTGCGTGCAGGCGATGTGCAATGGATGACGGCCGCGCACGGCATTATTCATTCGGAAATGCCGGAACAGGAAAACGGCTTGTTACACGGCTTTCAGTTATGGATTAATTTGCCTGCCAAAGAAAAAATGAAGCCGCCGCATTATCAGGATTTTTCCGCCGAGAAAATTCCTCAGGTTGCATTGGCGGACGGCGGTTACATCAAGGTCATCGCCGGTGACTATGTCGCCGAAACAGGAAAAATATCCGGCCCGGTAACAGGCGTATCGACACAGCCGTTGTATTTCGATGTGTCGTTAAGCCCCAAGCAACAGCTGGATATACCGATAACCGAGCAACATACGGTTTTGATCTATGTTTACAAAGGCGAGCTGGCTGTCGGCGCGTCGGACAAGGTTTTAAAGGCCGGGCAACTCGGGCAGTTACAAAACGGCGATAACATACAGCTGGCAACACAAGATCAGTCGGCACAATTTCTGGTGTTAGCCGCGCTGCCGTTAAAAGAGCCGGTGGTGCAATCAGGTCCGTTTGTGATGAACAGCAGCGAAGAAATTGAACAGGCGTTTCGCGATTATCGTGAAGGCGTATTAACACTGTAAAGCAGTTTTTATTTAACCGGAATAAGGGGACAAACATGCAGCAAAAACCGGCAACAACCCGTGTAAAAATTCACGATATTATTCAGGCACGCTGGAGTCCCAGGGCTTTTGACGCGGACAAACCGGTGAGTCATGATGAATTGCTAGCGTTGCTAGAAGCCGCACATTGGGCGCCGTCTTGTTTTAATGACCAGCCTTGGCGGTTTGTGGTGTGCGATAAAGCCACGGATGAAACCGGTTGGCAACATGCGTTTTTAATCCTGGCTGAAAAGAACCAGCGCTGGGCCAAGAACGCCCCGGTGTTGATACTTGCTGTGGCAATGGAAAATTTCAATCATAACGGCCAGCCTAACCGCTGGGCGATGTATGACACCGGAGCGGCCAGCGTCAGCTTGTGCTTGCAGGCTACTGCGATGGGAATGTCTGTACATCAAATGGGCGGTTTTGATGCTGAAAAAGCCCGAGAGGTTTTTAATCTTCCGGGCGATTGCAGGCCGATGGCAATGATGGCCGTTGGCTATCAGGCCGAGGCGGATGTGCTTGATGACGATTTTAAGGAAACCGAATTAGCCGCTCGTTCCAGGGTCGCACTGAATGAACGCTTTTATGCAGGGCAATGGGGCAGGGGAGTTGAATGATTTGTAAAACTCTGAACTTGATCTGACAATTGCCAAAATTAGCCTCAACTGTATCAGGCATTGACTGACTCAGTTCTACCCGTTGCAGTCATTGAAACATGACGATAAGTATAACTTGCCCCGAAAAGCGGAGCGGCGATAGCTGCGGAGCTTTTCGGGGTCAAGTTGATACGCTGGTTATGCACTCCTCATGCGATATGGCCACGGAAGTATGAGACCAATTTTTCGCTTGATATTTGATAATGCGATTGCTGTTCCCACAGGCGATGCCTGTAATCTGTAAACATCATTGATATAGCTGTCAAAAAACGCTTCGGACTCAGGGTAAAGGCTCATAAACCTATCTTTTAGCTCATTTGCATTGAAACGCCCTTTTTTAAGGAAGTTAACAATCTTTATCCGCTCTTCTTTTGTGTATTCAATATCACCAGAATAATCTTTTAAACCTTCAATGGTACGAAATTTAAACCTGACGTTATTCGCATCTTCTTCGGAACCGGTTATGAGGCGCATATATTTATCATCACTACCAAAAGCTTCTTTGTACTCGTCAACAGAAAATCCTTTGGTAAAAACACCAGGGTAGGATTCGAGAATGTTATGAGGAAACTGATTTCCGTAAGATTGGGATGGAATTTTGGCGCAGCCAGTGAACTCCAAGTGACTTATTTCCGGTGAGCTAAATTCCAATTCCACTTTGAATGGCAATATCCACCTTATGAAGCCCTCAAGACCAACAGAAGAGTTTATATAATAGTAACCGTCTTGAGCTAAGTAATTTAGTGAAAGGATGTCGAGTTGCTTTGACGTAAGCTTTGGAGCGATATTGATAGCCTCTTCAATAGCAAGTTGCTTTAGACCTCGCTCGTCATCTTTTGCCCTTTCGATCAATAGGTTGCACAAGGTGTCGGCCAAGTACTGCTCTCCGCTCTTCGCGTATTCTTTTTGCGCATTGTATAAAGCGGATTGAAGGGCTGGTGTTTCGAACGCGGCAGCCGCATTCGTGTTATTTTCATATAGCTCTGTTAGGAATTTTTCACTAAAAGATATTGCGCGCTCAGAGGCCATATTCGCGGCAGCCTCTGACAACTTAATGAAGTTAGAATTGTATATGTCTAGGGCAATATCTCTTGCGTTCGCATAACTGAGACCTTGATTTACTGTAATATTTTTGGCTTGAAGATTGGTGGAGTTATCACCACCTACTTGTTTTTGTATATGATCTTTAATCATCTCTTGCACTAATATTTATGTCTCTTCCAGACTGATAATTGGTGGAATTGGATCCTGACTTCTGCATTTGCTTTGATGATGAATGTTTTTTAGCGAACAAACCAATAACAAGAGAAATTATAAAAACACCTATGCCACTAAATATCCAATCTTTGTTTTCAATTATCCATTGCATAAAAGACTCTCTTGTAAAGCATAACAAGTTATTATCTAGATCTGGATAACATACACTATTTTCAACCTTAGTTGATAAAAATAACTTTTAACGGTAATTGCGCTGGTTCCCAAGCTCCAGCTTGGGAACCCAGTCTCGGAAGCTCCAGCTTCCCGAGCAACTCACCATGACCGAATCACCTCAATCAAACCGTCTTGACCGGCATAATTACGCGCACTGGAATAACGCCAATGTTCCGGCTGATCCACGTAGCCCCGCTTTACGGGATTGTGATGAATGTAATCCAGCTTTTGACGCATAACCCCCTCGGATTCGATGATTTGCGGATGATTGCCTTCTTCCCAAACCTGATAAGTGGTCTCCTGCTTATGGGCGCGTTTAAAAAACGCCAGCAACTCCAACAGCTTAACCGAGCGGCGTTGTTCCGGATGCGCGACAATTTGCTTTGTCGTGTAGGATTTAAAACGCTGCATGTCATGGCTCAAATTATCAGACGCGGCGATAAGATGCAGATGATTTTCAAGAATGACGTAACCGTAGAGTCGAAAGCCTGCGTCACGCTGTAAAAAACGCCAAGAATCCAGAATGATGTTCACGGTTTCAGGGCGGGTAAACAACGGCAGCCAGTGGTTTATCGTTGCGGTCAGGAAGTGTGGGCACGGGTCGCATTGGACGCGGTAGCGGCTTCTGGGCATGGTTGCACTCCTTTGTGGTGAGAGTAGACGGGAAGCTGCGACTGCATGGATGCAGGAGGTAGAGCAACGCAGGAGCAGTTGCCGAGAGCTTCCACGACTGGGTTCCCAAGCTGGAGCTTGGGAACCAGCGGAAAATGTCGGGCAACGAAAAGCTGTTGCTCAACCTACGGCTATTTGATTTTTCGAATTGAGTTGACCACATGCTGCTAATACATCATCGCCTTTAGCACTTCTTATTAAAGTCGGGATTTTAAAAGTATCTAAAACTTCTTTAAACTTTTCAATTTTATTCAAATCCGGACGCTTGTAATGTGATCCTGGGAATGAGTTAAAAGGAATTAAGTTTATATAAGCACTTTTACCCGCCAGTATTGTTCCCAATTTTTTAGCATCATCTGGAGAATCATTAAAATCTTTTATCAGAATATATTCATAAGTAATAAATTGCTTTTTATTTAAAGGTATCTTGTCAATAGTTGCCAATACCTCATCTAGCGGATATTTTATATTAATGGGAATAAGTTCATTCCTCTTTTCTTTAAAGGGTGAATGAAGAGATAACGCAAGGTTCACTCCAGGAATTTCCTGGCTCCATCTTTTAAGTCCGGGAATATAACCAGCCGTTGAAATGGTAATTTTTTGAACACCAATTGAAGTTCCGTGTTTTGATAAAAATATTTCGCACGCTTTTTTGACGGCATCAAAATTATGTAAAGGTTCGCCTTGTCCCATAAAAACGATATTTAAAATTCTCTCTTCTCCAGGCCTATTTTTCGCTAACCAACGCCAAGCCTGTAGAAACTGGCCAACAATTTCACTTGTAGTCAAATTTCTTTTAAGTCCTTGTTTTCCTGTAAAACAAAAAGAACAATTCATTGCACAGCCAACCTGCGATGAAAGACAAATAGAATATTTATTATGAAACGGAATAAGGACGGTTTCAATTTTATGATTGTCTTTAAGCTTAAAAAGAAATTTTACTGTTCGATCTTTTTTTGACTCATGAACCGTATCGATTTCGGGTAGAGAAAAGTCGAAATTATTTTGAAAAAAGGCCAATGAACATTTGGAAATTTTATCATGGCATTGAGTATTTTCTTTTTTCTTATAATGCCAATTAAAAAGAACTGTCGCTGCTGAGTGGTTTAAATTATTCTGATTTATAACTTTTTCTAAATCAGAATAATTTAGGTCATAAAAGGATTGTTTCAGAAAATGTCTCCTAGTAATATCAATATTTTACCAATACCAAATAGTTTGAAATATTGGATTTGATGTCGCAATTATATTGAATCTGTTTATAAGGTTTGATTGTTGTCGTGTACAGAGGATAATGTTTTTTATCATATATAGGCATCCGGACTTTCGCCCAAGCTTTACCGTACTTCATTCATCGTTATAAAGCTGCCAGTCACTACAGGCAGTTTATGGCCGAACTGAGACCGTCAGTGTCAGGTTCAATCTAAACAAATGTTTTGAAACTGTCAGATCAAGTTCAGAGCTTTACAAATGATTTCTCTCTACGGTCTACTCATCGGTTTCATCAGTGGGCGTTTCGCTTCCGCTGCTACGCAATGCGGTTACAGTATCGTGTAACCGCCGCAGGGTGTCTCCAAGGTTGACTACATCCTCCGGGGAATAATCATCAAATATCCGGTTAATGAATACCAGATGCTCGGGAAAAGTACGTTTGTACACATCCTCACCCGCCGCTGTCAGCCGCACAATCTGACTGCGGCCGTCCGTTTCCGAAGCCACCCGTTGCACCAGTCCTTTATCCTCCAGACGGCTAATTACGCCGGTTAAGGTTCCTTTCGTAATTAATGTCTTCTCGCCCAGCTTCTTGAAGGTCATGCCGGGCGTGTCGCCTAAGGTGATAATAATATCGTATTGCGGCAGCGTCAGATCCAGCGTGTGAACATGACTCGCCGCATAGGCCAAAAAAGCTTGATGTGTCCTTAATAGCTCGCGCAGTACCGTTGGAAAGGTTGAAGTAGAATTCATATTTTTTATGGTAATTGTTTTAATTAGTACTAGATAATAACCCTAACTAAATTTAACCTCAAGATTTTTAATGATTAAAAACGCTTCCTGCGTTATTGGGATGTTGCCAGCGCTCCGATCAATCGTCGGAAATGGCCGTCAACAAATGAACGGCCACACATCAGCCCCACAGGCTTTAGCAAATAACAAAGCTATTGGTTCATACAGGGGGTGATTTTGGGTGGTTTCGGTAAGACTTGCCGACCATGAGGCTTAGTCGAGCGGAAGCAATAGGCCAAGCAATCTTGCAGCAATATAGAAATAATACCTTGATAAATAACACTTGTTTTTACAAGTACGGGTAGGGCTTTTTTCGTAAAAAGCAGGGCGGTAAAAAAATAGTTCTCATTAGGACAAACAATAGTACTAATCAGGACAAAGTCCTGTTAAACTATACCCATACCTAGGGAAGCGCTGATTAAATCCCCCAGTATGGGATAATATTGCCATTACTCAAAACAACGCCAATGCCCCTATGTCATATCAAACCAGTTTTGCTGACCTCGACTATAACCACAAAAAACGCCTGACCCG